>Ga0209164_1000462_pt1 | contig 96087 bp, 83 predicted proteins | sample MTBNYHSulfiMetaG_FD_187458 | JGI IMG/M metagenome (GOLD analysis project Ga0209164, IMG submission 187458) | Enrichment culture microbial communities from rom New York Harbor, USA that are MTBE-degrading - MTBE-NYH (New York Harbor Sulfidogenic)... | ecosystem: Environmental > Aquatic > Marine >... | reverse complement strand
AGGGGCCGGGTGTATAGGTTTTACCGAATTTTCAAAGAACAGTATTTGCGGCATCGCTTACCCGCAAATTTTGTAAATTTTTTGCTTGACTTTTACCGGAACAACTTTGCGGTTCAGGTGTTAATTTCTTAACCGCCCGTTCCAACCTCCCTCTCTTGCCTAATAGGGCTCCTTTTCCCATTTCACTCGAACCCTGGAATCCCGGACCCCTTGACCCCTTTTGGATTCATCCAATATTTTAATATCCTTGACAAATCAAACAAATGAGGGTATCGGAAAAAACAAAAAAAATAATCGGTTCCGGAGGTTTGCGTACGGGATATATGTGGTTTTAATAATTTGTCAGCGTTAAAGCGAAGCTGCGCCTGTTCGGTTTAATCCGGTTAAATGCTCGGCGGCATCTGCTCCTGATGGCTTCATGCTTGTGGAAGGACGGATCTATGACGATCGAACCTGAAAAGCCCCTTTTTCTTTGGAACGAGAAGAAGGGGTTTTGTGTTTTTGGGGAGGTGTATAATAAGGAGCATTTCCTAAGGGAGATGCGTTGATTTCAGGCCGGCAACCCCACCGGGTAATGGCGAGAAGCTTATTATGTTTCTGGGCATCGCGGGAACTTGGCATGAGCATGGTGGAGTTGTCGAAGCGCTTAAAAATATCTCAACCAACAGCGAGTCAATCGGCGAAGCGCGGTGAGAAAATCGCAACGGAAAATAATTTGAAATTGTTGTAGTGTTATCAATATACCAAGGAACATACCCCTCGTCGTCCCCTCGTCCAATGACCAAAGGAGTGCCTTGATGAATAAGGTCACATCTCACCATCACGGCCACGTAACCGAGCCGGGCGCCGACCATGGACTGCATGGGGAAGCCGGGAAGGGTTCTGAAAACCACAAAGGCAACGATCAACACGCGGGCCACAGCCCGCAGATGTTTCGGGACAAATTCTGGCTTTCGTTCGCCCTCACCCTTCCGGTGGTCTTCTGGTCGGCGCACATCGAGGAACTGCTCGGCTTCCGGGCACCCGATTTCTCGGGGTCGTCCTGGATCCCTCCGGTTCTCGCGACTGCCATCTTCCTCTACGGCGGCCTGGTCTTCCTGCAGGGAGCGTGGCGGGAACTGAGGGCTCGATTGCCAGGGATGATGACGCTGATCTCCCTGGCCATTTCCGTGGCGTTCATCTTCTCCTGGGTGGTGCAGTTCGGATTCATTGCAGCGGGTGCGCTCTGGTGGGAACTGGCCAGCCTTGTGACCATCATGCTGCTTGGTCACTGGATCGAGATGCGCTCGATCTTGCAGGCCCGTGGCGCGCTTCAGGAGTTGGCGAAGCTCCTCCCGGACACGGCAACTCGCATCACGGGGGAGAACGAGGAAACCGTACCCGTCAGCGCGCTGCACGAGGGCGACGTGGTGCTCGTCCGCCCGGGCGAACGCGTCCCGGCGGATGGGATCGTCCGCAAGGGGGAGAGCGCCCTCAACGAGGCGATGCTCACGGGGGAGTCGAGGCCGGTGAAGAAGAAGGAGGGCGACGAGGTCATCGCCGCGACCATCAACGGTGAGGGCTCACTTCGCGTGGAGATTACGAGCACCGGGGACAAGACCAAGCTGTCCGGCATCATGCGACTCGTGGCGGACGCCCAGAAGTCCAAGTCGAGGGTGCAACACCTGGCCGACCGTGCGGCGCAGATCCTGACAGGAGTTGCCATTCTGTCCGGCATTCTCACGCTCATCGTCTGGCAGTTGCTGGGCGCGAGCATCGATTTCTCCATCGTTCGGGTCGTGACCGTGCTGGTAATCGCCTGTCCGCACGCACTCGGGCTGGCGGTGCCATTGGTTGTTGCCATCTCGACGACGTTGGGCGCCAAGAACGGTCTCCTTGTGCGAGATCGGCGTGGATTGGAGGAAGCCCGTAACCTGAACACAGTGATCTTCGACAAGACAGGAACCCTCACCCTTGGGGAGTTCCGCGTGGTGGAGATGGCAGTCGCGGACGGTTCGTCCGACGAAGAGGCGCTGCGCATCGCGGCAGGAGTGGAGTCCGGGTCTGAACATCCCATCGCACGGGGAATCGTGAAGACGGCCGAGGACCGGAAGCTCGACGTGCCTGCCGCAGATGGATTCCGTGCGCTCACTGGAAAGGGTGTTGCCGCTTCTGTCGAGGGAGCGGAGTATCACATCGGCGGGCCGGTGCTGCTGAAGGAAGAGGACGCGCAGATATCGGACGCGCTTCGGACGGCAGCCGATGCGGCGGCCGCCCGGGGGCAGGCCGCCATCTATTTGCTTCGGGGTGGCAAGGCGATGGCGGTCTTTGCGGTGGCCGATGCCATCCGGGAAGAAAGTCGCGAGGCGATCCGCGCCCTCCACGAGCGCGGTGTTGAGGTGGCGATGCTCACCGGCGACGCGCAGGCGGTGGCGGATGCAGTCGCCACTGAGTTGGGCATCGACACCGTGTTCGCCCAGATTCTCCCTGAGGATAAGGCCTCGAAGGTGCGCGAACTGCAATCAGACGGGAAGAAGGTGGCGATGGTGGGCGATGGGGTAAACGACGCCCCCGCCTTGGCCACCGCCGATATCGGGATTGCGATCGGCGCGGGCACGGATGTCGCGGTGGAAGCCGGACACATCGTGCTTGTGCGGTCCGACCCGCGCGACATCCCCAAGATCGTGGCGCTGTCCCGCGCCACATACCGGAAGATGCTCCAGAATTTGTGGTGGGCCGCCGGTTACAACATCGGCGCGATACCGCTGGCCGCAGGAGTGCTCGCGGCGTGGAGTGTTCTCCTTACCCCGGCAGTGGGTGCGGTCCTGATGTCGGCGAGCACGGTAGTCGTGGCGATCAATGCCCAACTACTCAAGCGGGTGGAACTGTGACGGTTTCCCCATGCCGCCCAACAACCGGTTGTATTATGTTGGGTCGAGGGTCGGACCACGGGAAGTGCCTGTATTCTTAATTTAAATGGTGTAAAGCTGGGGTGTTTTTAGACCTTAAAATGATGTTTTTGACCGATTGCTTTACCGCTGGTGGACGCAGACGCGACCGGCCCGCAAAAGTCCATTGGATGGGAAGGGCTTAAAGAAGCCGCCTATGCGATGGAAGAAGGTAGATGGGACCGATAACTGGCAGCTTGCGGATTACGGAAAAATGAAATATGCCGCGTATGAAGCTGCACTGAAGAAACATTGGCGATTGGAGAAGAAGTGGGACGAGGAAGATCGGAGGAACCAGCATCGGATGATTGAGATCAGAAAATTCCTATGGACATAGGACTGATTGCACACGCAGGCGGCGAATCGACGTACAGAAGCTTCTTTATCAATCCATCGATTTCATTTACGACCATGGATAATTTCCCCACCAGGATTCTTTCTTAATTCCGATCGGAGGTTTTTGATTTTAAATTTTAGCGGATCGGGGTATAAAACCAACCTGAAGCGCAGCGGAGCCATAACAGAGACGGACCTGTATGAAAATGAAACCATTGGAAAAGGAGAAAAACAGGATGGATAAATTGAAAGTGAGGGATTTCATGGTTCCGGCAGACCGGTTTCCGAAGATTGCCGACAGCGCCAGTTTTTATGAAGCGCTTGCGGCCTTGGAAGCTGCTCAAAAAAAATATCTGTCCGGAGAATCCGAACAGCGAATTCTTCTGGTGGAGGATGAGAAGGGAAAGATCATGGGGAAACTCAGTCCCATCGATCTTCTGCGCGGCCTGGAAACAAACTATAACCGGGTGGATGCTGAAAAAACCCTTTCCCGTTTCGGGCTTTCCAATGTATGGAAGTCCCTCAGGGAAGATTACAACCTCTGGGAAAGTCCGTTCAAGGATTTGTGCCGCAAGGCTGAAGCGGTTCATGTAAAGGATTTCATCAAGGGACCATCCGAAGAGCAGTCCGTCAGCGGGGCGGATTCCATGGCCAAGTGCTTCCATCTGTTCGTCATGAATCGTCATGATGCGCTTTTCGTTGTGGAAAACGAGCGGATTGGGGGCCTCCTGAAATTTTCCGATGTCTTCAATGCGGTTTCCGGGAACATGAAGGCCTGTCATGATCCCTCAATGCAGAAATAGGGGATTGTCCGGCGGAGTGGCATCCTGAGCATGATTGCGCTGATTTCAGATGCGGCTTTCATTGTCGTCCCCGCGCCGACGCAGCATCAGAAGGGTTGTTGACATCAGAATGAAAGGGTTTATTTTATGAAACAATGGTATGAAGCCTTGTTTGAAAACTACGGAATTAAATATGACCGCGAATCTTTCGTGCAGGGAACCATCGGAGAGAGTGATTTTATTGAAAAAGAGATCGGGTTTGACAAAGGGACGCGCATCCTGGACATCGGCTGCGGCACCGGCAGGCATGCCCTTGAGTTGACCCGGAGAGGATATGCGGTGGTCGGGATTGATTTGTCGGAGTCGCAATTAAAGCGGGCCAAAGCAAAAGCCGCCGAACAGAAGCTGCAGATCGATTTTCAAAAACATGACGCCAGAAACCTTCCTTTTCGGAATGAATTCAATCTGGTCATGATGATATGCGAAGGGGCCTTTGCATTGATGGAAACCGACGAAATGAATTTTCAGATCCTCCGGAATGCCGCCGCTGCCCTGCTGCCAAAGGGGAAATTGATATTTACCACCCTGAACGGATTGTTCCCCTTATTTCATTCCGTCAAGGATTTCCTTGATTCAAATACAAAGGAAGGGAACGCAAAATGTGACAGTCTTTCATTTGATCTGATGACGTTTCGCGAGCATAACATCATCCGTGTCGAAGACGATCTGGGAAATAAAAAAGAATTGCACTGCAGCGAAAGGTATTATGTGCCGTCCGAAATTACCTGGCTGTTAAAGACCCTCGATTTCAGGACGGTCGATATTTACGGGGCGAAGCTTGGCGCTTTCAGTCGAAACGATAAATTGTCCACCGAAGATTTCGAAATGCTGGTCATAGCGGAAAAACCATAAAAGGGCATTCCTGAATGGAGTTGCGTTATCGAAAATTACTAACCCATTCACCATCCAACGAAAAGGAGGGTCAAAATGAAAGTTTTAATCGCCTATTATTCCTTGTACGGACATCTTCAGCGCATGGCCGAAGCGGTTGCCGAGGGCGCGAAGGAAATCAAGGACGCAAAAGTCGAGATAAAACGGGTTCCGGAAACGTTGCCGGAAAGTGTCTTGGCCCAGATGGGTGCACTGGAATACCAGAAGAGCATTTCGCATATACCGGTGTGCACCGTCGGGGAACTGGCTTCGGCCGATGCAATAATATTCGGCACCCCGACGCGGTTCGGCAATATGTGCGGACAGATGCGCCAGTTTTTGGATGCGACCGGACAGCTTTGGGCGAAAGGCGCGCTGGTGGGAAAGGTGGGCAGCGTGTTTACCGGTTCCGCCACCCAGCACGGCGGCCAGGAATCCACAATCCTGAGTTTTCATATTACCCTGCTGCATCAGGGGTTTGTGATTGTGGGGCTTCCATACTCTTTCCAGGGCCAGATGCGCATCGATGAAATTACGGGCGGATCGCCTTATGGTGCTTCGACCATTGCGGGCGGCAGGGGGGAGCGGATGCCGAGTGAGAATGAACTGGCGGGCGCCCGTTTTCAGGGTAAACACGTTGCGTCCATCGCTGCCAGGCTTTTTCCATGATCTCAAACGCCGGACGGGAGCGTCCGCCGGTTTTGGGAAGGCTGCCGAGGTTGCCGCTCTCAAGAAGCGGGAAAGTTTCGAGAATTGAGGTTGAACTTCCCGCTCATCGGTGCTATCGGGTTCTTTCTGAAAAGGGATTTCTTATTCAAAATGGAGATTGATAATGATGACTGGCCGGCTGGATCTGTTCAAGATCGCTCAGGAAGAAGAGAACGGCGAACTGTTCAGGTATCTGGACAGTATTTTTAAACGTTCCGCTGCAAGACCCCGGGGCTGTCCCGATGCGATCATCTGGGAAGGAGGCAACCCCCATGGCGGCGTGAAACCGGTGGCGCATGCATTTACCGACCGGTTCGCCCTCAACGGTACGATAATGGCGCTGGATGTACTCGGGCTGCCGTTTCTGGGCGTGCCGATGATGGCCCAGTTCCGGCACGACACCAAACTGGCCTCCCTCGAATGGTTCGGAAAGCTCGACCATATTGCACTGAAGTGGTCCACCGCCGGGGATTTCATGGTTAATGAGAACGGCCGGAAGGTGGTGGTGACCGGAAAATCGGCCAACGCCCCGCTGCGCACCGCCGCCGGCGTCTATTGCAATGTGCGGCCCTACGGTTCGATTACGAGCATCCGTTTCATGCCCGGCTTACCCTACTCCCAGGACAAGAAGAAATTCAGCGTCGATCGCGCCACCGGCAACATCCATTCTGAAATGAATACTCCCGGAGTCCGGATGGCCTATGCCGCGCGGCTGTTTTTGAAAATGGTGCACGAGACCGGCCAGATCGGCCGGATCGCCACCAAGCCGACCCAGGCCCAGGAAGACGCCGTCAACGCCGGCATCGTGCGCTGGCTGCTGCAAGGGACGCGCTTCCGGCTCAAGCGCCGGTACACGGTGGATGCCTACGAGGAGCATAAGGCCAACGTCGATGCGATCGCTGCCCTGCTACCGAAGGATTTCAAAGCCGGCATGGAAAGCTGGGGGGGAGAAATTTACGAACACATTGCGGACACCAATTTCGGTCTCCTGCTGCACGACATGTTCCGGCAGCGCAACTGCATCATTTATGCCACCGACCTTGACGGCGACCGCCTGACGGACCTGATGGCGGACGCGCCCGACGTGCTGCGCGACTGGGGCCAGATGATCCTCGACCACGTTCAGAGCGGCGCAAATATGGCGGACGTCTGGAAAGAGATGGGGTTCACCATGACCAACGGCAAGGATATGACGAGCGTCATGTACCGCATGGAAGGCGCGCCGATTTTCGAACAAACCCTGGGCTCCGCCGATGCGATGCTGCTGCGCCTGCTGGCAGGGGATGAAACGGTCGGCGGTGAAAAGCAGCCCTACGATCCGCGCATTCACTTTGTGCTGATCAACGCGGCCTACAAAGCCGCCAATCCGGGCCATACCGAGCTGGCCGCGTGGCTGGATGCGCAACTGGCCGTGTTCGATCGGATATACAGCGGCAACCGTCCGCGGTACATCGACGGGTACAACAGGCTCAAGGATGCGATCAGGCCCTGGGGCAGCAGCTAACCCGCTTATTTCATCTCAAAGATTAGCCAAAACAAACTGCGGGGTTTCCATTTCGTAAGGAAACCCCGCAGTTCCAAAGCGGTCAAACTTCAGGATTCATAATTTTCGATTTGACCGATTATGCGTCCGGGCAGGTTCCGGCTCCGTCCGGAGCGCCGTTTCCGCTCCCATCGGCCGGACCGTCGCCGCCGTTGCCGGTTCCGTCCCCAGGTCCGTTGCCGCCATTGGCGCCTGACCCTGCATTGCCGTTAGACGCCAAAAGCGGCGTAGCTTCAATCCGTGCGCCCGGGCAGATTCCGGCTCCGTCCGGAGCGCCGTTTCCGCTCCCATCGGCCGGACCATCGCCGCCGTTGCCGGTTCCGTCCCCGGGACCGTTGCCGCCATTGCTGCCTGACCCTGCATTGCCGTTGCCTGCCAGAAACAGCCTGGAATCAATCCGGGCATCCGGGCAGGTGCCGGCCCCGTCCGGTGCGCCGTTACCGCTTCCATCGGCCGGGCCGTCGCCGCCGTTGCCGGTTCCGTCTCCGGGTCCGTTGCCGCCATTGGCAAACACCAATGCACCCGGCGTCCCGTTAGCATCATTTCCCAGGCTCCAGGCCGGAACACTTAAAAGGCCCATCATCAACACACAACATCCGATTTTACACATCTGCTTCAACATGACATCTCCTTCCTGTTTTTAGAGGTTATTATCTGGATTTTGCAGGCATTAAAAAAGGGTGAACCATTCACACCTTATCCATCGAATTCGGCAAACAACAATTTTTCTTAAGGCGCATCAACCGGCGGCGATGGTCAGCCCGCGCAAGCGTATCGATTTCAGCTGCCACGATCGGGGTCATGCACATGCTGTTTGGAACATATAACGGGCGAGGGTATGGATTGTTACAGAAAAAATTGACATCCGCGGAACAATCGGCTACATGACAAATTGAAATCGGCGCTAACCCCCTAACGCGAGGTGGCCATGATCAGAAAATAAAAACCCCGTTTCAGGTATTGAAGCGGGGTTTAGTGTTTTGGGGGAAGGCAGTTTCTTCAGCTATCCCGCCTGAGCAGGTCTGCTGACTTATAATATCGCAGCGGCCGACGAACAAAACAACAGACTTTCTGCTTGAATGCCTGATGGCAGACTCGTGAAAATCTGTTTTAGGATTTGGAAACATGAGGAATGCCATCGGTATTCTTGAATTTCACAGGATTCAAGGAGTATGCAAGTACCTTTGAATCTCACTTGCAGTCCGCACAGTTTTTTATTTGACCTATGTTCGGACTATGGCAAGCTAGTGCTCAATTGTAATTTACTAATTATTTCTCTCAACTTTCGCTTTAAAACCTAAACAAAATGGAGCCTTCTATGACTCAAGAAGGTTTTAAACGCAAACTCTCCGCAATCCTCAGTGCTGATGTTAAAGGCTACAGCCTTTTAATGGCTGATGATGAGACCTTCACGATCAAAACTCTTAAAGAATTTCGACAGGTCATGTCTAACCTTATTGTGCAGTATTCTGGGCGCGTGGTCGACTCACCCGGTGATAACATATTAGCTGAGTTCTCCAGCGCTGTGAATGCCGTGGAATGTGCTGTCGACATTCAGAAAAGTTTAAAGAAAGAGAATGATCGGTTCGTTGAGGACAAAAGATTACAGTTCAGGATCGGGGTCAACATCGGTGATATTGTCCAGGAAGGAGGTCGCATATATGGGAGTGGTGTAAACATTGCAGCACGGATAGAAGCTCTGACTGATTCTGGAGGAATTTGCATATCTCGAAACACTTATGATCAGGTAAAGGATAAGCTTGAAGTAAGGTTTGAATACCTCGGTGAGTTTGAGGCTAAAAACATCAAAGAACCGGTACGGGTATACAAGGTTTTGATGGATAGAGATTTGCCGAATCCCCTCGTAGATGAACAGCTTGAGGTGCCGGATAAGCCGTCCATTGCTGTCTTGCCATTTGTTAACATGAGCGGTGACCCCGGTCAGGAGTACTTTAGTGATGGTTTGACTGAGCAGATAATTAACGGGCTATGCAAAGTAAAAGATCTGTTTGTAATTGCCAGAAATTCAAGTTTTGCGTACAGAGGGAGATCGGTAAGCATCAAACAGATCGCACGAGAATTGGGTGTGAAATATATTCTTGAGGGAAGTGTCCAGAGGGCTGGAAATCGGGTTCGGATTACAGCTCAGCTGATTGATGCATCAACTGATTATCACATGTGGTCTGAGAGCTATGACCGGGATTTTAATGACATTTTTACCTTACAGGATGAGATTACGATGAAGCTTATCTCTGTAATGGAAGTTAAACTGATATTTGGGGAACAGGCTCGTCTATGGGAAGGCATAACAACAAAGAATATTTACGCTTATGAAAAGTGTATGCAAGGCCTAAAATTATATAACCAATATACAAGGCAAGATAACTATCAGTCACGTAAATTTGCTGAAGAGGCTATTGCTATTGACAACGATTACCCGTTTGCATACGTATTGCTTGGTCTTTGTCATTGGGTGGACCTGCACGCCAATTGGAGTGAATCCCCTGTAATTTCTTTTCAGTTAATGGAACAATCTGCAAAAAAGGCGTTAGCGTTAGCTGAATCATTTGATATGGCATATGTACTGATGGAGTTGATCCATTTAATTCAACGAAATCATGAGAAAGCAATTGAATGTGGGGAAAAGGCACTTTCGCTCAATCCTAATGGGGCCGCTGCGTTTTCCGCATTAGCCTACGTGCTGGCATATGCTGGCAAGTCTGCAGAAGCTATTTCTCTAGGTAAAAAAGCTATTCGCCTTAATCCGATTCCCCATGCTGGGAACTATATTGCTTTGGCGATGTCATATCAAATGAATGGTCAGTACAAAGAAGCGATAAAGATATGTTGGAAGATACTTTCTGAAAATCCAGACAATGCAAGGGGACACATTATATTGGCCATATCATATAGTCTTCTTGGGCAATATGATAAAGCGAATGAATTAGCAAATGAAGTGATTCATATTTGGCCGAATTACTCTATTGACCTGTGTACAGTTTTATCACCATTTAAGCGTAAATCTGATTTAGATATTGTGATTGATGCGTTACGCAAAGCAGGTATCCCGGAACATTCACTCGTATAAAGGCTTCAGCAAAGTCCAGATTAAACAATCGGGAATTTATTCGATGTTCGGTTTAAAAATTTCATTAAACCTGTTTTTTACGATTTATAGATTCCAAGACGTTACAAGATAACGGCTTTGGAACGACAATAGATATTAAAGGAACCAAGGAGCAACTCACCAAGGCCGTCGACATCTTCAGGGAATGCAGTGCTGATGGATGGGTGAAGAAATATGAGAAAGAAATGGCCCCTATCTACTAAAATAAACGGACAGTTCCCTATAAAGGTGAAACAATAATGACCGAAGACAGCTACAACAAAGAAACCGATGTCGCAAAACGGCTGAAAAAACTGATTGAAGCGAATCAGTATCTTGCTGACATTGAATCGCTGGATTCGCTATTTCCAAAGCTTATGGAACTTGCAAAGAGCGTAACTTCTGCCGAAGCCTCTTCGCTGATGCTGTACAATCCAAAACGCAACGTATTAGAGTTCGCATCGGTTGCAGATGAGGTCACTGGCGAGGTAGGTGAAGAAACGTTAAAGAGAACCGTTAAACTCAAAATGGGAGAGGGAATTGCGGGCTGGGTCGCAGAAAACCGTAAACCCCTCATAATTAAAGATGCTCAGAAAGATCCAAGATTTTTCGATAAGGCTGACAAACAGACAGGCTTTCTTACCCGTACTTTACTCAGCGTACCGCTGGTGTATGGCGAGGAGCTCCTTGGCGTAATAAACGTTCTCAACTCAAAGGAGAAGCACAGCTTCGATATAGAAGACCAAGCGCTTTTGGAGAGTTTTTCGCATCTGGCAACAGTGGCGATAATACGATCCAGACTTCTTGAATCCAGACTTAAGCAGCAAAGATTTCAGGTTCAGTTGGAGGTTGCATCCAAGATCCAATCACTTTTTTGGCCGAAACTTCCGGAAATAGGCGGTGGGAGCCATGTTTGGGCTGTGTCAGTGCCTGCAGGTTTTGTGGGCGGAGATTTATACGATATGATCCCTTTGGCCGACGGCAGCTGGTTGATATACGTGGCAGATGTTTCTGACAAAGGTCTGCCGGCTGCGCTGGTGATGGTGGCACTATGGTCGAGGATTCGAAGTGAAACACTTTTCCAGAACGAGGTGGACAAGCTGCTTGAGACCGTAAACAATGCAATGTGTGACCTGATGGCCGAAGAGGGCTTTTTCTCCACGATAATAATAGGAAAATACTGGCCTGCGACTGGAAAAATACAGCTTGCACGCGGAGGCCATTTGTCCCCATTGTGGATTAGTGGAGATGGACTGAAAAATGTTCCAGAGTTGAAAGGACCTGCATTAGGGGTTACTTCAGGAGTTGAGTACGAAAAAAAAGAGATTACCTTGTCACATGGCGAGTCAATTCTTTTTCTAACTGACGGTATTACCGAAGCAGAAAATGATCAGGCTGAGTTGTTTGGCCATCACCGCATGGTAGACAATATTCAACAAACAAACGGTCCGCCCTGGGGTAACACCTTGCTTGACTCAGTCAACTATTGGCAAGGAACCGCAAAGGCAAGCGACGACCTAACTATACTCGAAATCTGGCGCGATCCCACATAAACTATAATAGGCAGGTACAGTAACAAATCTGATAAAACAGCTTCAAAGATAGAAATCAAAGCTTTTGCCTACAAGCCGGTAGTAAAAGCGGATTTGGCAAAAACGGTCCGAAAATTGCTGGATGAGGCCAAAGGTTCAACTCATGCTTAATTATCCTATGCGAAAAAATCCGGATGCCTGTAATAATTCAGTCTATCAGATGTATGTTTAACCTCTCTGAAAATAATGTTAACGGCGATAACGTATACGCGGACGCATTCAACTGACAGAGGGGAGATTCCTATTATGAGCTTTGCAGGGGGACCATTGGCATATTGGATCCCATGGTAACCGCGGAAACCGGGACATCCTAAATAATTAAATATCTAAACCAACAGATGTGTTGCTGCAGAGAGTCATGGAACCGGCAGCTAATGACAAGCTGCGTTCACCCTTTACACCGAAAGACCAAGTCAAAATCTTATTTGAGCATTCAGGATGACCATAAAACTCAAGTAGCTAATTATGCTTTCGGACAGTCGTCTGATTCATTTGGCGCACCTTAGCCGGCCCCACCCCTGGCGTTCGCTGCTGCCAATGCTGCCGGGTCCTTGTCCGGACGGTGTTTCTGCTGTTTAGACCTGTTCGGGCACGGCCGCCGGCAACTAAAAGCGACCCTGATTCAATCCGATCATCCGGGCAGGTTCCGGCTCCGTCCGGTGCGCCGTTTCCGCTTCCATCGGCCGGACCGTCGCCGCCATGGGCAACAACCAGCGCGCCCGGCGTCCCGTTAGCGTCATTTCCCAGGTTCCAGGTCGGAACACTCAAAAGGCCCATCATCAATACGCAACATCCGATTTTACACGTCTGCTTCAACATGACATCTCCTTACAGTTTTATATGATTCTTATGACCGTGTCCGGACACCGGCCGTTTGAAACATATGACGTACGAGGGGAAGGAATGTTACAAAAAAAGACGAGCGTCTTTTATGAATGCCTCTTAGGAAGCATCTCTTCCGGATGGAATCCGATGCCCCATTTCAGTCAAGGCCAATCGATCCTGGCTGATTCCCATGGGCTTTAAAAAGCCCTTCATTTTTAAAATGGTCAGAGCTTTTTAAGTTCAAACTCTGCTAAAACGGCGCCGGGATTATTCCTGTCCCGCTTCAGCCGCCGGGGCATGATGCAGGTGGGTCGTTTCCCAGCGCTTGTCAAGGAAGTAAAGGATCGGCACGGTCATACGCGAAAAGAGAAGCGAGGCCACTTCGCCGGCCATGAGTGAGATGGCCAGCCCCTGAAAGATCGGATCGAACAGGATCACCGAGGCGCCCACCACCACCGCGGCCGCCGTCAGCATCATGGGACGGAAACGCACGGCGCCGGCATCGATGACGGCGAGATCCAGCGGCATCCCCTGGGCCACGCGCAGCTCGATGAAATCCACCAGGATAATGGAGTTTCGCACCACGATGCCGGCGCCGGCGATAAAGCCGATCATGGATGTGGCCGTAAAAAAGGCGTTCATCAGCCAGTGCGCCGGGAGGATGCCGATGAGGGAAAAGGGAATGGCCACCATGATGACAAAGGGGGTTGAAAAGGACTGAAACCAGCCCACCACCAGCACAAAGATCAGGACCAGGACCACCCCGAAGGCAATCCCCAGGTCGCGGAAGACTTCATAGGTGATATGCCACTCGCCGTCCCATTTCATGCTGAACTTGCGGTCGCTGTCGGGGACGTTGGCGGTGTGCTGGACGATGCCGTATCCTTCCGGGAGCGTGAGGGCGTCTATCTTTTTGTACATTTCCAGGATGGCATAGACCGGGCTTTCCTTTTCACCGGCCACATCGCCGATGACATAGACCACCGGCATGAGGTTCTTATGGTAGATGCTGCGGTCGATATCCGTCTCTTGAACCGTAACCAGTTCCGAAAGGGGCACCAGGCTTCCTGCGGGGGAGGAAAGCTTAATGGCCTTGAGGCGGTCGATCCCGGCCCGGGAGGCCAGGGTCGGGCGCAGGATGATGGGAACGTCCTCTTTTTCAAGGGGCTGGTGCAGCAGACCCACCTGGCGGCCGCTCAGGTTCAGAGTCAGGGCCGAGGCAACCTGCGCCACGCTGATGCCGTTTAAGGCCGCTTTTTCAGCGTCCACCTCCAGCAGGAAGCGGGGCTGTTCTTCTTCCATGTACCAGTCCACATCCACCACGCCGGCGGTTTCTTCAAAAATATCCATGATCTTGCGGGCCAGCTCGCGCTGGCGGTCGTAGTCCGGGCCGTAAATTTCGGCAACCAGGGTGGACAGGACCGGCGGGCCGGGGGGGACTTCCGCCACCTTGATCCGGGCGCCGTAGCGGTCGGCGATTGATTTCAGCGGCGGCCGGACCCGCTTGGCGATGTCATGGCTCTGATCCCGGCGCTGTCCCTTGCCGGCAAGATTCACCTGGATATCGGCCAAATGGGGGCCCCGGCGCAGGTAATAATGACGCACCAAGCCGTTGAAGTTAAAGGGGCCGGACGTGCCCACATGGATTTCATAGTCCACCACTTCATTGACGGTCTTTAAATATTCGCCCATTTCGAGAGCGGCGGCGGCGGTCGTCTCGAGGGTGGCCTGTTCGGGCATGTCCAGAATGACCTGAAACTCGCTTTTGTTGTCAAAGGGAAGCATCTTGACCTTTACCAGGCCCACAGCCACCAGGGCGCAGGCCGCCAGCAGCATGGCGACCACCGCCAGTAAAAACGACCAGCGCCAGAAGGGGCGGTGGATCAAAGGCTCCATGACGCGGCGGTAGAGCCGGGTGGCCCAGTCTTCGCTGTGATGTTCATGGCCGCCGGCAGGCGACTCTTTTTCCTCATGCCGGATCAGCCGCAGGGAGGCCCAGGGGGTTACGATAAAGGCGACGATCAGCGAAAACACCATGGCAGCCGATGCGCCTACCGGGATCGGACGCATATAGGGCCCCATCAGTCCGCCCACAAAAGCCATGGGCAAAATGGCGGCGATGACGGTCAGCGTCGCCAGGATGGTGGGGTTGCCGACTTCGTCCACTGCTTCGATGGCGACCCGCAGCCTGGGCCGGCCCCGGTTTTCTTCCAGGTGGTAATGGCGCACCACGTTTTCCACCACCACGATGGCGTCATCCACCAGGATGCCGATCGAAAATATCAGGGCAAAAAGGGTGATGCGGTTCAGGGTGTAGCCGTAGAGATAAAATACCGCCAGCGTCAGGGCCAGGGTTACGGGGATGGCAAAGGCCACCACGCCGGACTCGCGAAAGCCGAGGGTGAACCAGATCAGGATCGTTACGGAGACCACGGCGATCATCATATGAAACAGAAGCTCATCCGATTTTTCCTTGGCGGTTTCGCCGTAATGGCGTGTGATGGTTACCTGGACGTTATCGGGAAGGACCGTGCCGCGGGCATCCTCCATGCGGGCCAGCACCTTATGGGCAACCGTGATGGCATTGGTCCCTTTGCGTTTGGCGACGGTGAGGGTTACTGCCGGAACTACGCCCCTGTTTAAAAATCCGGCATCGATCTTTTTCTCGCCGGCAGCCGGGCCGGTTCCGAAAAATACATACTGATCGGGCTCCTGCGGGCCGTCGGCGATGACGGCGACATCCCGCAGATAGACCGGACGGCCCTGATGCGTGTTCAAAACCACCCGGCCGACCTCGTCGGCATCCTTAAGAAAACCGCCGGTATGGATCAGAATCTGACCGGCGGGAGACGGAAAACTGCCGGCAGCGCTCTCCTGGTTAGCGGCCAGGAGCATGCCGGCGACGCGTTCGGCATCCAGGCCGAAAGCGGCCAGCCGGGTCGGATCGAGATGCACCCGGACCTGGCGCCGTTCGCCGCCGATGAGCTGGGTAATGGATACATTGGGTTCGCGCTTGACGATGTCTTCAACTTCGGCGGCCACCCGCCGCAGGGTATAATGATCCATGTTTTCACCCCAGAATGTCAGGGCCAGGATCGGCACATCATCAATGTAGCGGGCTTTAATCAGCGGCGGCGTGACATTGGGGGGGATCCGGTCCATGTTGGCCATCAGCTTGGACTGCAGCCGGACGCAGGCTTCTTCTTCATTCTGGCCCACGTAGAAACGGACGATGGCCATGGACATTCCCGGGCCGGAGGTGGAGTAAACGTATTCCACCCCGGGTATTTCCCAGAGGAGTTTTTCCATGGGCTTGGTGACCCGCTGCTCGACCTCTTTGGCGCCGGCGCCGGGCATCTGCACAAAAATATCGATCATGGGAACGATGATCTGGGGTTCTTCTTCCCGGGGAAGGGCGATGACAGCCGCAATTCCCAGCAAAATGGAAGCAATGATGATGAGCGGCGTCAGTTTTGAATTGATGAAAAAATGGGCGATTTTTCCGGCCGGTCCGAGTTTTTCAGTCATGAGCCGACCTCCACCCGGGATCCGTCCACCAGCGCCGCCGGCGGCGCCGCCACATAACGGCTTCCTTCCGGCAGGCCGGAAAGGACCTCAACCTGATCTGCCAGCTTGCGTCCGGTGCGGATCAGCCGGAAGCGGGCGATTCCATCCGGGTCCAGCAGATAAACACCGGTGAGCTGGCCCTGAGGCACCACCGCCGAAGACGGGATGAGGAGCATGGGGGTGTCTCCCAGGGGGATGGCAACCCGGGCGAAAAGGCCGGTTGAAACCGAGGCGTCCGCCGGGAGATCGACTTTGATGATAAACGAACGGCTGTGGGGATCGGCGCCGGGCACGATGCGTTGAACGGTCCCCTCCATCACCCGGGACTGACGGCCGGGAAGGGTCACGGTCAATTTCTGACCGGGCCGGACGGCTTTGATGTGAGCTTCCGGGACAGTTGCATCCACGCGCATGCCCCCCTCTTTTTCAAGGATGAACAGGGGTTTTCCCGGGGCCGCCAAATCCCCCGGCTCCACCATCCGGGCCGTAACCACGCCGTTGTAAGGGGCCCGTATGGCGGCATCTTTTTTAGAAACAGCAGCGGCCGCCACCACGGCTTCGGCCTGCTGAATCTTCCGGCGCACCGCCTCAACCATGGCGTCGGTCTGTTTGAAGACGGCCTCGGCCTGGTTCCGGCGCGCTTCGACCTCATCAAATTCCTGGCGGCTGACCGACTCGTCCTGGATGAGACGCAGATAGCGGTTATGGGTGGCCCGGGCCAGGACGAGGCCGGCAAGGGCGGCCTCACGGGTCGAGCGCGCTGCGACCTCAGCCTGGCGAGCTTCCGCCAGGCCGGCCTGGGCCTGCTGGAGCTGCGCGCTGACCTGGCGGTCGTCAATCGCCAGCAGAACCGCCCCCTGCCGGATCGTTTCGCCTTCTCGGACATAAACAGCCGTAACCGTGCCCATCACTTTCGCGGAAACGGTGCTGGCTGTTTGCGCAACCACCGATCCAACGGCTTCGTAAATGTCGGGACGCATCGTCATTTGGGCGACCGCGGCCCGAACCGCCACCGCTTTGGCCGGCTTCGAGGCGGTGGCGCCGGGTTCAATTTTGTCGCCGCAGCCGTAAGCCAGCAATAAAACGGACAATAAGATAAAGGACATTTTTCGTTTTAACCGCATAACGCACCTCTTTTCTTCCGGCATAGAAATCGGGTCATCAGGGCCAGATCGGAGTTCAAATTATTGAAAGTCTGCATCAATGGTTCCGGCTGCCAGGGCCAGCTGGGCCGCAGCCGCCTGATAATCATGCATGGCTTTAAACCGATTGGTGCGGGCATACTGCAGGGCCAGTTCCGCGTCCAGGAGTGCAACGATGTTCAACAGCCCGGTTTCATAGCGGTTGCGAACGATGCGCAGGGTCTCTTCGGCCTGGGCGACGGCGGCTGCGGCCACCGAAATCCGTTTGCGGGCGCTCTGGGCCTGCAGAAAAGCCTGGCGCGTCTGGACCAGAATCCCCTGTTTGAGTTCCGCCTGCCGGGCGCCGACTTCGTTTAATTCCGCTCGGGCCTGTACCGTTCTGGCCGCGAGGCGCCGGCCGGAAAAGATATTTACGTTCACCATTGCGCCGATGGTGTAATTGTCCCCCCACTCACTGAAATCCTCGGTGTTGAATTCATAATTTCCCATCAGGTTTACCGAAGGGTGATGTGCGGCTCTGGATTTATTGATTTCTTCCCGGGCGATCATTTCCTGGTTCTGAAGCTGCTTGAGTTCCGGCCGCAGGGCCAAGGCCTTTTCCATCCAGTCTTCGAGGGAACCGTCGATTTCCTTACCGGCCTCCAGCGGACTGCTCAGCTCAAAAACACTTTCAATCGGAACCCCCATGGCGGCATTCAGATAGGACCGCGCCACCTGCACCTGGCTTTCGGCCTGAAGCTGCTGCTGATCCAGGTCGGCGATGTGAACCTGGGCCCGCAACAGATCGCTTTTTACCACGAAACCGCTTTCAAAACGGGCCTGCACCATTTTGAAGTGGGCCCGGGCGGTCTCCAGAGTCTGTTCGATGACCTCCAGATTTTTCCGGGCCAGAAGAAGGCCGACATAGGCGCTGACCGTCCGGGCAATGACCTGCTGGCGCGTCCGGTCCAGCATGAGGGCCGTCATGTTTTTACCGATTTCCGCCTGCCTGAGACCGTAGCGGGTCTGGCCGCTGTCATAGAGGGACCAGTTCAGGGAAAGGGTCGAGGCAAAGTTGGTGATGGGGTCCGGGTCGTTCAGTCTGGCCGGGTCGAAATCCTCCCGGGCAATCTGCTCCTGGTTCAGTTTGGTGCCGAAGGCCCACATGGGATTGGTGGTATGATTATAGCCTTCGCTGAAATGGATCTGGGGGAAGAGGCCGGAGCGGGCCAGGGTGATCCGGGCGTCTGAAGACTCGACCCGGAAACCGGCGGCGCTGATTCCCGGGTTCTTTGCAACCGCGGTCTGCACGGCTTGGGACAGCGTCAGCCCGGGTGGAGGCAGGGACTGGCCGGGAGCATCCGTCGCCGCCAGATAAAAAAGAAAAACCGACCCAAACAGAGACAGACAGATCTTGGGAACCACCTGTTGCATGACTCTTCTCCCCATCGATTTTTATAGCGTATCCGCTGCCGGGATCACCCCATGTTCAGGAGATAACCGGAAAACTAATTACAAAAAGCGAGACTGTCAAGAATATAACAAACAGAAATAATTGCAATATACAATGAAGCCGGATTCGTTACAGTGGATCATCAACACAGTGGATCATCAACTTCGATCCGATGCGGGACCATGACGGTGATCATTTTTGAAAGCGTTTTTTTTGAAACCAGGAGAAGCTTACGGCCGACTCCTGATCGGGTCGGGTTTGCAGCATGATCCGGGCGTCGGCGGCCACGCAGCGGTCGGCCAGGCACATGACCGGGTTCAGATCGATAGATTCGATCTCGTTTTCAAGCTGCATTACCAGGTCTGAAAAAGCCAGCATGAAACGGGTCAGTTCCGGTAGATTGACCGGGGCCGATCCGCGATAACCCTCCAGGAACCGGTGGGCCCGCAGACATTTAACCATGGCCGCGACATCGGTTTCCTGCAGGGGCGCCATCCGCAGGCTGGTATCCTGGTAAAGTTCGGCTTCCGTGCCGCCGATTCCCAACAGGATGACCGGACCGAACTGGTAGTCGATTTTGGCGCCGACGATCAATTCGATCCCGGCCAGCATTTCTTCAACCAGGATTCCCGCAAACCCTTTTACCTTGCTGAATCGCTGATAGGCTTCTTTCAGAGCCGCTTCTCTGCCGATATGGGTGACCACGCCGCCGATGTCGGACTTGTGCAGCACCTGGGGCGAGACAATTTTAGCCGCCACCGGATAGCCGATCCGTTCAGCCGCTTTCAGGGCCGGATCCAGCCCGGCGGCCCACTTGAACCTGGGGACGGGGAGTCCTGCCAGGGACAGCAGACGCTTGGCTTCCGGTTCCATGACCCAGCCCCGTTTCCGGGAAGAAGCGAGGATGCTGCGGATACTTTTTTTCAGCACGGCCGGCACCTCCGCAGGGCTTCCGCCATCAGGACGGCCCCCTCAATGGACGGGGAGACCGGAACGCGGTTGAATTCAAACCCTTCAATCAGCATCCGGTATTTTTCAAGATGCGGCACGTATGCCACCACCGGTTTGCCGGACTTGCGGTGGACCTGGCTGAGACGCGCGCCCAGGTCGGAGGTAATCCCCGGTGAATACGGCAAGAGCAGGATGATGATGCATTCGATCTCGGGATCGCTGCTCAGGATGCCGGCAGCCGTGACAAAATCATCATCAATGGCGCTGCCGGTCAGATCGATGGGATTGGCGAGGGCGGCAATTTCGCGGATGCTTGGGGAGAGCTGCTGTTTAAATTTCCGGCAGGCGGCGGCGGAAAGTTTGGGAGCCGAAATGCCGTGGGCGGCGCAGAAATCAACGGCCAGAACGCCGTGACCGCCGCTGCCGGTGATAATGCCGACCCGGCCGTCGATGGCGGTTTTGTAGCAGCCCAGGGCCTCGCAAAAGGACAGCAGTTCAAACTCGTTTTTGGCTTCCACCACGCCATGCTGGCCGAGGGCGGCGGAAAAGACGGCATAGTCGCCCGCCAGGGAGGCCGTATGGCTGGAAACCGCCCGGGTACCGGCTGCGCTTTTCCCGGCCTTGAGAACCACCACCGGCTTGGGGCACGCTCTGGCGGCCAGAACAAACTTGCGCCCTTCATTTTTTTCAAAGCCCTCGACATAAAAGGCGATGACTTCCGTCGCGGGATCGGCGGCCAGATATTCCAGCAGGTCAAGTTCCCGGACAATGGCCTTGTTGCCGATGCTGACGCCCAGGGAAAGCCCCACGCCTTCGTTGGCAAACTTGACCATCTGGTCCACCAGAACCCCGCCGCTTTGGCTGATCAGGGCGATATTGCCGGGGTCGGGTCTGACCATGCGTTCGCTCGGCAGAAAAAAAGTATCGATATGGGAGGGGGCGTAGATTCCCAGGCAGTTCGGACCGATAAAGGGGAAGTCGGCCTCGCGGGCGATGGCGATGATCCGATCCTGCAGGTCCCGGCGGCCGCTTTCGGCAAATCCACCCGAAATCAGGGCGGCGCCCTTTACCCCGCTTTGAATGCAATCGGTCAGGGTATCGGCAACGAAATCGGCCCGAACCGCTATAACGGCCAGATCGATCCTGCGGGGTATATCCGAAATCCGTTTAAATACTTTTTCGCCCTGAAGGCTGCCGCCGCGGGGATTTACCGGAAAGACTTCCACCGGGTAGCGCAGGAAAATTTTATTAAAAATGACATTGGCGGGGTGCCGTTCGTTATGGAACGAAACCCCGACCACGGCCATTGTTTCAGGTCTGAAGAGGGGGCGAAGGTCCAAAAATCCTCCTAAGGTTCACGCGCCGATACCGTAATGACATTGTTCAGGGTGCCGAAAGCGTTCGGGCAGGTTTGCGGGTTTTGAAAATCATTGATCCACTGATCGTCCACCAGGAACCGGTACTCGTATCTGCCGGGAAACAGCATCAGCATTTTTTGCCAGACGCCGTTTTTACCCTTTATCATGGGATGTTTGCGCAGGTCCCAGGCGTTAAAATCGCCGGCCAGATAGACGCTGTCCGCAGCGGGGACATCCAGGGAAAAGACGATCCTTCTGCGTTTCGGCTTTTGAGTAATGGTCATTGCAAACCCTCCTTTGAGAGCTGGTTGTTGCTGAGTATACCAACCCGCCGCCGAAAAGTTGAAAGGGCTGAAAAATGCGCTTCCGGGACAGGCGGCTGCCGGCAAGCGGGGTGGCCGCAAAAATGTAAAAAACCGGCCGGCGGGAGCGAGACGTATGGTGATCTCACTTATGCGGCCATTATACGATGGAAACGCCTTTCAGTCAATATGTGCCCGCGTTTGCAGTAAAGATCGGACCGACATTCAGGGGCGACGGTCCCGTCCGGCCTGGCAAAGACGCATCACGGCCGGGACCGGATTTTTTTAAAGGCGCGTTCAGGGCAAAAGCCCTTGCCTGTTTCCGGACTTCGCGCTGTTCGGGCGTCAGATTGAAATCCAACATGATTAACTTCTCCTTGGTTGATGGTTATAAGCGGTCAATATCATGAACAGAATCGTTCCGGCGGCCATGGCGAAGGCGCCAAAGGAAAACGCCAAACGGATACTGAAAATATCCATCATAAAGCCTCCCAGCAAAGCTCCGGCCAGCATTCCCAGGCTGTGCGCCATGGTTAAAAGGGCCATCACGGATCCCATGGCGCCGGTACGGCCCCCTTTGAGTACGGCCAGGGCCATCAGGGCCGGCATGGACACACCGCCGCCGATTCCGAACAACACGCTGGACAGAAAAAGATCTCTGAAACCTCCGGCCCATTCAAAAGACAGGATGGCAAATCCGGTCACCAGCCCTCCGGCCAGAACCAGCCTTCTTCGATTGATTTTGTCGGCCAGATATCCCATGGGAACGTGGAGCAGGCCGTTGACAAAGACCCCCAGCATCACCAGAATGCCGATGGATGATCCGGAGAGTGAAAATTCAGTGTCCGCGAAAACCGGCAGAAATCCCCAGATGATGCCGATACAGGTGGTGTAGGCCAGCCGGAACAGAAAAAAACCGGCGATATCGCGGTCCTTTAAAAGCGCCTTCCAGCCCGATAGCCTTTTGCCGTCGCGGATAACCGGTTCGGATGGGGTGGGCGGCAGCAGATACAGGCTTAAAATAAAACCGATCAGGGCCAGAATTCCCATGGCGGCAAAAGCAGTGGCAAGGCTGAAATAGTCGCTGATCATTCCGCCGGCGAGGGGGCCGATGCTGAGTCCGCAGAAGACGGACATGCTGAACAGTCCCATGGCAAAACCTTCCCGGCCGGGGGGCGTAATATCACCGATATAGGCCTGGGCGATCGGCATGATCATGGCCGAGGCGATTCCCTGAAAAAATCGGATGACGATGAGCGCTTCGATGCCGGTTGAGAAAATAAAGGCGATGGAAATCAGGGCATAGGCCAGCAGGCCGGCGACGATATAGGGCTTTCGGCCTTTTCGATCGGACAACCTGCCGAAATACGGCATGAAGAAAGTCCTGGAAAGCGAAAACGCCCCGAATATCAGGCCGATGTAAAAACCGCCGGCGCCCAATCCATGCGCATAAACCGGCAGAAGCGGCACCACGATACCCACTCCGGTAACCGTCGCAAAAATGGAGAAAAAAAGAGTTCCGAATATTTTTTTATTCCGTCGGTTCATTCGCCTTAAATCATGGGCACGGGTTGTTTGACTTTGTGATCCGGATAACCATAGGGTTACCATTGCAGCACAGATAGAACAAGAGTCTTTATTATTGATTAAAACGACCGGGAAAATCTTGATTGACTATCCCGTAAAAGCATCGTATATTTCCCACCTTATATACTGGGAATTCAGATTGTTAGCCTAAGACTGCGCCAGGCGGGTCTGCGGGTGCCACATTGTTGCTTACACCGGTTTTTTAGCACGCAGATGAGGAGGCGTTATGAAGTGCCATATCCTGCTGGTTGATGACGAAAAAACGATGGTGAAATACCTTTCAAAACGCCTGATTAAAAAGGGGTTTGAAATCAGCATTGCTTATAACGGAATGGAGGCGCTGGAACAGATGCAGGCGGCCGATTTCGATGTGGTCCTGCTGGACGTGCTGATGCCCGGCATGAACGGCATTGACACCCTCAGGGAAATAAAGAAAATGAAGCCCCGGACCGAAGTCATCATGCTGACCGGACATGCATCAGTGGAAGTCGGCATCGAAGGAATGAAGGCCGGGGCTTTTAATTATATCATGAAACCGTTTGATCCCAATGAACTGGTGGCGGAGATAAACCTGGCCTGTGAACAGAGACGGATTACGCAAAAAGAGGGTTAATGGCGATGGAAGCAAATGTGCTGACGACTGAAATGATCATGGTCATGGTGATGATCGGCGTTGCGGTTTTTCTTTTCATTGTGGAGTGGATCCGCGTGGACATGGTGGCCATCCTGATGACGATATCCCTTCCCCTGCTTCACCTGGTTACCCCCAAGGAAGCCTTCTCCGGGTTCAGCAGCAATGCCGTGATCTCCATCATCGCGGTCATCATCATCGGCGCCGGCCTGGATAAAACCGGCGTCATCAACCGGCTGGTTTCCCCGGTTGTCAAAATTGCGGGGAATAATGCTTCGCGGGTCGTCATTGCCATGGGTGCGACGGTGGCGGGAATATCCAGTTTCATGCAGAACATCGGCGCGGCCGCTCTGTTTCTACCGGCCATCAAGCGGGTCAGCAAAGCCATGACCATCCCACTTTCGCGCATGCTGATGCCCATCGGGTTTTGCGCCATTCTGGGGGGGACCGTAACCCTGGTGGGGAGCAGCCCGCTGATTCTACTGAACGATTTGATTGCACCCTTTAATTTAAAGCCCTTCGGACTTTTTGATGTGACGCCCATCGGGCTGGCGCTGGTGGCCAGCGGCATTACGTTTTTTATCTTTTGCGGACGGTTTGTCCTGCCCAAGGGCGAAGAGGGCAAAGACAGCAGCCGGGAACTGAAAGTCGACACGGCCGATGCGCTGGGGGTCCCTTTTGAACTGAAAACCCCTTCGGATTTTACCGATTTCAGGGATCCGCTCACCATCAAAAATATTCGCGATACCTATCATGTCAACGTAGTGGCGATTGCCGGGCGCGACGGCATCAAGCAGCTTTCCCTGGTGCCGGATACGGAAATTCGCTCCGACAGCGATCTGGTGGTTTACGGCCCGGCCGAAAACGTCAAAAAACTGGCGCAGGAGCAGGATATTCATATTAAGGATCAGCTCGATGTTTTTAAAAACGACATGTCCGCCTCCATCGCCGGGACCGTTGAGGCGGTAGTGGCGCCTCGGTCTGAACTGATCAACAAGACCTTAAAGCAAGTCCATTTCTGGGAACAGTTTCAGGTGAATCCGCTGGCGATCTATCGCTCCGACCAGGTTTACTACAGCGGCCTGTCGGACATGGTGCTGCGAGCCGGCGATTCGATCCTGCTGCACGGCACCTGGGAGCGGTTTAATATTCTCCAGGCCAGACATAATTTCATTTTTACCACGCCTGTGAGCGAGTCGCTGAAACCCGAAAAGGCTTTTGTTGCAGGGTTCTGGCTGGCGCTTGCGCTGGTTATGGTGATCATTTTTAAAATTCAATTATCGGTGTGTTTGCTGACCGGGGCTTTCGGGATGATTGTCTGCAAGGTGTTGACCATCGATGAAGCCTATCAGTCGGTGGACTGGCGCACGGTTTTTCTGCTGGCCGGCCTGATACCCCTCGGCATTGCAACGGAAAAAACCGGAACGGCGGCGTGGATCGCCAAGGCGGTGCTGGGGCTGATCGGAACGGTTTCGCCGGTGGTCCTCCTTACGGTAATAGCGGTCCTGGCCACCGCTTTTACACTGGTCATATCCAACGTCGGCGCGACGGTTCTGCTGATTCCGCTGGTGGTCAACATGGCCATGGCCGCCGGAGCCGATCCGCGCATGGCGGCCCTGGTGGTGGGGATTGCCACATCCAACTCCTTTGTATTGCCGACGCACCAGGTCAATGCGCTTTACATGGGGCCCGGCCGCTACCGCAGCGTGGATTTCATGAAAGCCGGCGGCATGATGAGCATTATTTTCATCGTGGTGCTTATTGTCATGCTGTATGTGTTCTATGGGATTTAACCCAGCAGTTGCATAAAAAACATGGCTAAGTATTTAAATAAATTATAATAACAACAGATTAGAATGTGCTCGGACCTGTTTATCGAATATACATTTAATGACTTTTAAAACACACAAAATATTTGACCTGTTTTTTACCCTGAGGGAAAGCCGAGGATGCCCCATCTCCTGCGTTGCCAAGGGCTCGCAGTAAAACACTACGGCTTCACCCTTGGACGCCTTGGAGCTGGGGCATCCTCGGCTTTTGCAACAGCTGGGTAAATTCCGGTTTGATCGTAATGAATATGAAAAGGGGAGGATCTTGCGGATCGATCCCGGCTATATGCCGAAAACAGAGCGGGAAAGGGATTTAGGGTGAAAATAATTACGATTTCCACGGATCGATATACCAAGGGCGGCGAAATCGCCGAAAGGGTCGCCCGGAAAATGGGATATGAATGCGTCAGCCGGGAAGTAATTCTGTCGGCCGCCCAGGCATACGGGGTTCCGGAGATGAAACTGCTGAAGGCCGTTAAAGACGCCCCGACCATACTGGACATGTTTTCGCGCGAACGACAGCGTTATATGGCCTATATCAAGGCGGTCGTGGCCGACTACATGTTAAAACACGATATTGTCTACCATGGCCTGGTGGGGCACCCGATTATCCGGGGGGTTTCGCATGTGCTCAAGGTGCGGGTGATTGCGAACCTGGAGGACCGCATCCGGATCGAAATGGATCGTGAAAATATAACTGAAGAAAAAGCGCGCAAGGCCATTGCGGCCCTGGATGATCAGCAGAAGAAATGGGGGAAAGCGGTATACGGCATTGACGTCACCAACCCGATATTTTATGATCTGATTATCAATGTCGGACATATCTGGTCGGATGACACCGAAGATGCGGTTGAGACAATCGTCGATACCGCCGGCCACAAGAAATTTCATCCCAATACGTATTCCCTGAGCTGTCTTAAAAATATCGCCCTGTCCTGCCGGGTCAAGGCCGCTTTGATCGACAAGGATATCCATGTCGAAGTCAAGTCGGATAAAGGCAATGTGTTTGTTTATACCAGGAAACTGAAAAGAAAGAACCAGAAGCAGGGGCTGGCCTTCAAGGAAGAAATCATGAAAATTGAAGCGGTTGAGAATGTGGAGATCTACAGCGACAAGAAGTCTTTTCTGAATTTTGCCCTGGGGCAGTAAACCCCGCAGTTGCATAAAAATGATTTTGCGCCGGGCAACGGTTCGTTAAGGAAAGAGAATAAAGGGAGTATCGATATGGAAGATAAAAAAATTGAGGTCCTGCTGGTGGACGATGAAGCGATCGTCGGCAACCGGTTGAAACCCGGGCTCACCAAGTTCGGCTGTCAGGTTGAAGTTTTTGAAGACTCCAGGGAAGCCCTTAAAAGAATTGGCGAAAAGGAGTTTGACATCATTGTCACCGATATCATGATGGCGGATGTAAACGGGATTCAATTGCTGGAATATGCCCAGAAAAAATCGACCCGCACCAAGGTGATCATGATTACCGGGTATGCGACCGAAGCACTGGCGCGTGAAGCCATGGCCAAAGGGGCGTTTGACATGATTTCAAAGCCGTTTCGTCCCAACGACCTGCGCGAGGTGATTGCAAAGGCTGCAAAAGCACTGGGCTTCAAGGAGGCGATTGTCGCGTAATAGCGGATCGGCGCCCTTTACCGGCAGAGCGATCGACGGCCTTTCTGTATCAAAAGGTTTTTTTGATTGTATTCCTATTCAAGAGGCTTGCCATGATGAGTGCCGCTGAGCTGGAAGCGACCAGGGAACAGGACTCAACCATTAAAACAGAGGAACGCAAAGCGATGGCGGCAACCATCGGCAAAGAGCTGGTTGAACGACCCAGTTTCAGCTTTCGGTTGCAGTTGACCCTTGGATTTCTGCTGCTGTTTTTTCTGTCGATGGCCATTATTATCGGCTCTATGACCGCCATTAAACGCATCCAGAATAAGTTTCACTTTTTTCAGACCAGTGAAAAATTTCTGTTTGAAGTTGAACAGGCCCGCCGCTGGGAAAAAAACTATTTCCTTTACGGGACCAACCTGACCGATGCCGCCCAGAGCGCCGGCAACGCCAAAATACTGCTGTTCCAGAGCCTGGAATCTTATCAGAAAATTTACCCGGAAGCGGCCGCCCAGATTGTGTATAACCTGGATAAGTACCGGGAGCTTCTGGAAGAACTGGTGGTTCTGGATAAACGCAGCGGGACCGATCCGGCGCGAAAACAGCTGATTGAAACCGCGCTGCGCAAATATGGGTCCGAAATGGTGGAGGTGGCGGTTTCCCTTACGCTTAAAGAGCAGGCCGCCATCAATGCCCTGCTCAACCTGATTCAGCAGATACCGATATACGCGCTGGTGGGTTATCTCCTGATCATGATGTATGTCGCCTATTTCCTGGCGCAGCGGTTCATGAAGCGGCTCAATTTCCTGATCGATGCCACCCAGCGGATTGCCACGGGGGACTTTTCCCCGATTGTGCCGATCCGGAAATACCGCGATGAGTTTACGACGGTCTCGGTGGCCATCAACCGGATGCTGGAGGAACTCGATGTTCGTCAGAGGGCCATGGTGGAATCACACAAGCTTAAAGCCATCGGGAACCTGACCGCCGGCGTGGCCCATGAACTCAACAATCCCATAAACAATATCATGCTGACGGCCCATTCGCTGCTGGAGGATCGCAAGGAGCTTTCGGAAGAAGAGCTGGTGGAAATGATCAACGACCTCATCAACGAAACCGAACGCTCGCGCAGCATCGTCCGCAACCTGCTGGACTTTGCCAGGGAAAGCGAGTCAACCTCCGAACCCCTTGACCTGGGGTCCCTGGTACGCCAAACCATAAAACTGACCGAGAACCAGATCAAGGTATGCGGCGCCAAAATCGACGTGGCCATCCAGCCGGATCTTCCCAGCATCCGGGGCGACAAGCAGAAATTAAAACAGGTATTTCTCAACCTCATTCTCAATGCCGCGGATGCGGTGGGTAAGGACGGCATCATTAAAATAGACGTTGAAAAAGCGGCCTCCCCGGGGTTTCTGGCCGTTCACGTTCTGGATAACGGCTGCGGCATACCGGCGCATATTCTGCCGTATATTTTCGATCCGTTTTTCACCTCGAAAGCGCCCGGCAAGGGGACCGGACTGGGTCTTTCGGTTTCTCACGGGATCGTGAACATGCATGGGGGCCGGATCAGCGTATCCAGTGAAGAAGGCAAATACAGCCGCTTTACGGTCATGCTGCCGACGACCGAGATCCCCGCGGATATCAATCGTCCATGACGACTGAAGTGATCAGAAAGTTAACAGGGGTAAATTTTTCGAAAGCCCATCCGGGGGGGCTTTGAAAAGAAGCGTTTCAGGAATCGGGAAAGAAACATGAAAAATTTTAAAGTCCTGCTGGTGGATGATGAACCCGAATTTGTAGACACCCTGGCGGAAAGACTGCAGTTAAGGGAAATTCAGGCGCGAACCGCCCCGGACGGCAAAACGGCCCTGCAAATGATCCAGGCCGAGCCGCCCCATGTGGTGGTTCTGGATGTCATGATGCCCGGGATGGACGGCATCGAGACGCTGATCGAAATTAAAAAAATGGCGCCGCTGGTGGAGGTGATACTGCTGACGGGCTATGCCAAGATGGAACTGGCGCTCAAGGGAATGGAAAAAGGGGCCTTTGATTATCTGATTAAATCCATCGGCATTGATGAACTGATGTACAAACTCGAGGATGCTTATAAGAAAATCGCCATTCAGGAACAGAAAATCAAGCATATACAGGAGATGATCCAGTCGGGAAAGTAGGCAAACGGCAGGTGGCGGAAGTTTTTTTAAATTTGTCTTTTGATGAAGGAGCGGAGGAAATGAAATTTTTCAATCTCTGGGGGAAATTTATGATGGAAGGCGCCCGGGCGCATGCACGCTGGGAACTGGACGTATCAAACACCATCCTGAGGGACAAAAAAAGACTCTTGATCCTGGGACTGTGTCTGGTTCCCATTGTTTTGGGCGGGATTGCCTTTGCGGACCAGATCGGCGAGGCCCTGCCGGACTTTTTGGGCGGCAAGAAGGCATACAGTCCGGCTTTTTATAATACCGGCATCTTTATCGTCTCGATTCTAATCGGCCTGGGAGCCGGCCTGATTACCGGCTGCATCGGCGCCGGCGGCGGTTTTGTGATTGCGCCGGCCCTGATGAGCGCCGGCATCAAAGGCATTCTGGCGGTGGGAACGGATCTGTTTCACATTTTCGCCAAGGCCATCATGGGCAGCGTGATTCACCGCAAGCTGGGGAATATTTCGGTGGCCCTGGCCCTGATCTTTCTGATCGGCGCCGTTATCGGCGCCACGGTCGGGGGCGTCATCAACCGGGTATTGTACGAGATCAATCCGGTCCTGAGCGATGCGTTCATCACAACCATTTACGTCATCATGCTGGGTTTTTTAGGCGCTTACGCCCTGCTTGATTTTTTGAAAGCCAGAAAAACCCAGGATGCCAAGGAGTTTCACGGGGCCAAAGCCGAAGGGGCGGATATCAGCAATCTGCCGAAAAAACTGCAGGCCATCAAGATCCCTCCCATGGTCCGGTTTGACCAGGGCCTGGTGCCGGGTGGGCGACAGATTTCAGCCCTGTTTCTGGTACTGAGCGGGGCGCTGGTGGGCTTTGCGGCGGCGATAATGGGGGTCGGCGGCGGTTTCCTGACCTTTCCGATTTTTGTTTATGTTTTAGGCGTTTCATCGCTGACAACGGTGGGGACCGATATTTTCCAGATCGTTTTCACGGCCGGCTATGCCGCCATCAGTCAGTATGCGATCTTCGGCTTTATTTTCTATACCCTGGCCATGGGCATGCTGCTCGGCTCTCTGATCGGAATTCAGATCGGAGCGATGGTAACCAAGGTGGTCAAGGGGATCACGATCCGGGGGTTTTATGCCATGGCGGTCCTGGCCGGGTTTTCCAACCGTATCTTCGCTCTGCCCGGCAAACTGGCTGAAATGGAAATCATTCCGCTCTCCAAAACCACGGTGACGGTTCTGAATACCATCGGCAACGGATTGTTTTTTATCGTAATCGGAATCTTTGCGGTATGGGTGATCGGGACGTTTCTGAAAAATATTCAAATTCTCAGGGGAAAGGGGGACCGCTCATGATTACGAATCAAAAGAAGTTTTACAGCGGCGCCATCCTGCTTTTAGGCTTTGTGGTGGTGCTGATTGTCATATTTATGCCGGTTTTCGGCGGGCAAAACGGTTTATCGTATCTGGATTCACTCTATAATACCATCTCAAAGGGATCGGCCTATTACATTCCCAGACTGAAAGGGGAGGCGGGCGAATTTTCGGGCCGCAGCATAACCCTGACATTGAACTTGGCGGATGAACGCCAGGCCGGGGAAATCCGGCCTCTTTTTGAGAAAGGCGGCGCCGGCGTAGAAGTCTCCGGAAAGGTGCTGAAAATATCGGGAGACCTGGCGGCCATCATCGCCAACGCCCTGGCGGACGCCGATGACATGTTCGCCAACAACGGCGGCAAGGTCGCCGGGAAATACGGCTATAATGAAAAACGGGTGCTGTATAACTGGTGGCTGGCGCTGAATGCGGCTGACCGGGATCTGAAAAAGCAGAAAAAATTTTATGAAGCAAAGTTTCTGGCCAACGTTCAGCAAAAAGCGGTGGAGTGCGCATACAATTACTACCAGATCGAACCCCAGAGAATTTCAGACAAGTACGGGCTGGTCATTTTCTCACTGGTCTTTTATGTTGCCTATACCCTTTGGTACGGCTTTGCCATAATGAACCTGTTTGAGGGGCTGGGATTGAGGCTGGAACATTAAATGGGTTTTAATTTTCGATTTTTGGTCATTGGAACTTGTTTGATATTTGGAATTTGAAATTTGTAATTTTCAACAAACAGAATCTCCTCTGGGTTGGTAATTTACTCCAATTCACTGGAATCTTGCATCCACTCTCAATTAAGCGTGTTTCCTATGGGTCGAATTCGAAAATTATTCGGAAAATTCGTCGCCGGCAGGCACCCGCGCGAGCCTGCCAACGTTGATGAACTCCGGACAGATTTCAAGGCCCGCTATCACAATTTCAAACTTCTCCTGAGCGCCAACAACAAGGCGCTGGAAATCATGGCGACCATTGAGCAGGCGCTCCAGGGAAACCGCTCCTTTGGAATGTCGTTTATCCGAACCAGCTGCACCGCCATTTCCGTGAATGTGTTTCGCATGATCAGAAACCTGACGGAACTTGCCCCGGGAAAGTATGCAGAACTGAACGAACGCTTCAATGAGATCCAGCTGCGGATCGACAAACTGCTGGTGGAATCCGCACCGGTGCGTGATGAGCGTCTGGTCATTTCCCTGAGCGCGATTAACAGGGAAATGGGCGACCTGGTGGGCAACAAGATGGCCAACCTGGGCGAAATCCGCAACCGCTTAGAGCTGAACGTTCCGAACGGATTTGTCGTCACATCCTATGCCTACCAGAAATTTTTCGACGAGAACAACCTGCTGATGGAGATCAACCGGCGCTTTCAGAATGCCGACGTCAACAGCATGGAACAGCTCTACGAACTCAGCGCGGATATCTACCGGATGATTGTCAAGGCCGAAGTTCCGGAAGAATTGGAACGGGCGATTCGGGAAGCATACGCCGAATTGGAAGCGGAAGTGGGCGCCGGCATCCGGGTGGCGCTGCGCAGCAGCGCGCTGGCAGAAGATGTGAGCGGCATCTCGTTTGCCGGCCAGTACCGGTCCGAGCTCAATGTCAGTCCGGAAAACATCATCCGTACATACAAAGAGGTGGTGGCCAGCAAATACAGTCTCTCGGCCATTACCTACCGGCTCAACCGGGGATACAAGGGCGAAGAGATTGCCATGTGCGTCGGCTGCCTGGCAATGGTTGACGCGGAATCCGGCGGAGTGGCCTATTCCAGAAATCCGGTGGACCTGAGCGACAACTCCATCTTTATCAACTCGGTCTGGGGACTGCCCAAGCCGGTCTGTGACGGCAGCGTGGACAGTGACCTGTTTGTGGTTTCCAGGACCCGGCCTTTGCAGGTTGTTTTTGCCGATCCCAAAAAGAAAGAACAAAAGTTCGTTTGTTTTCCCCAGGAAGGGGTCTGCCGCATGGATCTGACGGGAGAAGCCGGCCTGCAGCCGTCCCTGACCCCGGAACAGGCCTGTGCGCTGGCCGAAATAGCCGTTAAGCTGGAAGCGTACTATCAGTCGCCCCAGGATATCGAATGGGCTGTTGCCAGGGACGGCGCCCTGCTGGTTCTGCAGAGCCGACCGCTCAAGCAGATGGAAACCATCAAAAGGGAATATCCCAAGGGAATCGTTCCCGGCGATAGTGAACGGGTTATTGCCAGGGGAGGAATTACCGCCAGTCCGGGGGCGGCGGCGGGCCCGGCCTTTCTGGTGGATAAAGCGGTGGATCTGTTTCAATTCCCCGAGGGATCGATTCTGGTGACCCGCCAGGCGCTCCCCCGCTGGGCGCCCCTGCTGAGCAAGGCGGTAGCCGTGGTTACCGAACAGGGCGGCTTTGCCGGGCATCTTGCCAATGTAGCCCGGGAGTTCGGCGTTCCGGCGCTGTTCGGAATGCACGGAATCATGGACGGCCTGAAAAACGGTGAACTGATCACAGTGGACGCCCCGGGCCTGTCCATATACAGGGGCCGGATCGAATCTTTGCTGAAGGCGGCGACCGTTTCAAAGAAAACCCTTAAAGAAGGAAGTCCTCTGTATGGGACCCTGCAGGAAATCGCCCGCAATATCGTCCCGCTGAGTCTGCTGGATCCCGATTCCCCGGATTTTAAACCGGCCAACTGCCGGACCTATCATGACATCACCCGCTTTATTCATGAAAAGTCGGTGCTGGAAATGTTTAATTTCGGAAAGGATCATAATTTTTCCGAACGCTCCAGCAAACAGCTCTTTTATGAAGTCCCCATGAACTGGTGGATTTTAAACCTGGATGACGGTTTCAAGGAAGAGGTTGATGAAAAGTACGTACGCCTGGAAAATATCGATTCGATTCCGATGCTGGCCCTGTGGGAAGGAATTACCGCCGTGCCATGGGAGGGGCCGCCGCCGATTGACGGCAAGGGGCTGATGTCGGTGATGTTTCAGGCAACGACCAATACGGCTTTAACCACCGGGACGCGCTCCCGGTATGCCGAAAAAAATTATTTTATGATTTCGAAAAATTTCTGCAGCCTGACGTCCCGTCTGGGATTCCATTTTTCAACCATCGAAACCCTGGTAAGCGATCGGCCGGGGGAAAACTACATCAGCTTTCACTTTAAAGGCGGTGCCGCCGATTACTCGCGCCGGCTCAAACGCGTTCGCTTTGTGGGTGAGATCCTGGAAGAAAACGGGTTCAAGCTGGACATCAAGGAAGACAACCTCATCGCCCGCCTGGAAAACCGGGAAAAGGATGTGATGATCACACGGCTCAAGATTCTGGGCTATCTGACGCTGCACACGCGCCAGCTCGACATGATCATGGAAAAAGAGGCTGCCGTCAATTACTACCGTGCCAAGCTCAAAGAAGATATTCAGAAGATCGCCGCGGTCCCGATTAAGAGCGCAGGATAATTTCCCTTTTGGGAGTACCTGAAGATCACAGGTAAAAATCATGTCTGAAAAGCCAAACTATGAAGCGCTTGCGCAACGGGTTCGGGAGTTGGAGAAAGCCGAATCCGAGCGCAAACGGATGGAGGATGCGCTGCGGGAGAGCGAAGAACAGTTCCGAAGCCTGGCCGAACTGTCTCCCTCCCCGATCGCTATTATCGGCGTCGATGGAACCTACGAGTACATCAACTCCAGATTCATCGAGGTTTTCGGATACACCCTGGAAGACATTCGCGACGGCAGCGAATGGTTCCGGCGCGCCTACCCGGACACGGCCCGCAGAAAAGCGGCGATGGCCGCATGGTTAAAAGACCTTGAATGCGCGGACATCTGGCGGGTGAGGCCGCGCGTGTACAGGGTAACGATTAAAGACGGCAGCGAAAAAGACATTCTATTCAGGCCGGTGACAATGCGCAACGGCCGGCAGTTCGTCACCTACGAAGATATCACCGAGCGTAAGCGGGCCGAGGAGGCGCTGCGGGAAAGCGAGGCCAAGTACCGCTCTCTGTTCAACCAGTCCGTCGAAGGGATCTTTCTGCACGATCTGAAAGGCCGCATCCTCGACGTTAACCAAATGGCTTGCCTGCAGTCCGGGTATTCCAGAGATGAACTGCTGCAGCTGACCATATTCGACCTTCATCCGGACAGGGAATCCGGCTCGGCAAGCCCGTCCAAGGACGATATTCTGCGCCTATGGGGTCAGTGGCGGCCGGAACAACGGATCACCTTAGAGGTTGAACACCGGAACAAAGACGGAACGGTTATGCCGGTTCAGATATCTACGGGTGTTGTCCGCTTTGGAGACAGTAATCATATCCTGGCAATCGTTCAGGATATCACCGAACGGAAGCTGGCTGAGGAAGAACGGAACAAACTCCAGTCGCAATTGATTCAGGCGCAGAAGATGGAATCAGTGGGCCGGCTGGCCGGCGGTGTGGCCCACGACTTCAACAATATGCTCAGTGTCATCATCGGCAATACGGAGCTGGCCCTGGACAGTGTGCTTCCGGATGATCCGCTTCACGAAGCTCTCCGGGAAATTCAGAATGCCTCCAGGCGTTCTGCCGATATCACCCGGCATCTATTGGCCTTTGCCCGCAAACAGACCATCTCCCCCAGGGTGCTCGATCTGAACAAGACCATCAAAAGCATGCTGAAGATGCTGCGGCGGCTGATCGGCGAGAATATTGAACTGGCCTGGTTGCCCGGAGAAAAACTCTGGCCGATCCGGATGGACCCGTCGCAAATCGATCAGATCCTGGCCAATCTTTGCGTCAATTCCCGTGACGCCATCGCCGAAGGGGGGAGGATCACCATCCGTACGGTGACGGCAACCCTTGATCAAGCCGATTGCGCCGACCAGGCCGGGTTTATTCCCGGTGATTATGTCCTGCTGTCAGTCAGTGATGATGGCTGCGGCATGGACCGGCAGACCCTGGCCAACCTGTTCGAACCCTTTTTCACCACCAAGGATGTGGACAAGGGGACCGGACTGGGCTTAGCCACGATTTACGGAATCGTCAAACAAAACAACGGATTTATTTATGTCGAGAGCGAACCGGGCCGGGGGACCACCTTCAGGGTCTACCTGCCCCGGCATGAAACCGCGGCGGAAAAAAACCACAGGAGAGATCCGGCGGCGCCCAATGTGCGGGGAAGCGAAACCATCCTGCTGGTGGAGGACGAGCCGTCGATTCTGAGAATTACAACGATGATGCTCGAGCGGATCGGCTATGCCGTGCTGACGGCCCAAACGCCGGGCGAAGCTATCGCCCTGGCCCGCGAGCATACCGGCGAGATCCATCTGCTCATGACCGACGTGGTTATGCCCGAGATGAACGGCAGGATTCTTGCCGGCAACCTGTTGTCGCTTTATCCAAATCTCAAGCGCCTGTTCATGTCCGGCTATACGGCCGACGTAATTGCGCACCATGGCGTACTGGATGAGGGGGTGCGATTTATACAGAAGCCTTTCACGATGCAAGATTTGGCAATCAAGGTGCGGGAGGTGCTGAACGAAGTGAAATAGACGACGCGCGCATACGTGTTTTCTGCATCCGTCCCGCTTCGGCGGGACTTGTGTTTTCGGCCGGACACATGCCCGGAACAGGACATCCCCGGCGGTTGTGCCGGCGGCAACTTGTTTATTGCAGGCAAGCCGGTTCTTTGTTGCATTTAATTATACACCCGGATCCTTATTGGTTAAATTAGTATACATGGTTTTAAGTATTTTTATTATGGACCGATCCGAAAATATAATAACATGCTGTAAAGTGAGGCAATAAATCGTTTCGAAAAAATGGCATATTTTTTGCTTGACAATTACGCGGATCGCTTTTGGATGTTTTTTTTAAGTCGGCAAAAAAGGGAGGTACTTATGGAAATGATCAGTTCGGCTGTGGACCTGTTCAAAACAACGTTAATAACCATACCTTTCATGCAATTATTTCTGTTGATCGCAACCAGCACGTTGCTGCTCCTGTTCGGCAGCTTGAAGTTCGCTCTCCTTGCCAATTATCTGTTCACATTTTATTGGGGGTTCAGTGTTAATTTTGGGGAAATCGATATCGTCGGCGCCCATAATTTCCCCGTGTTCAGCCTGATATATTTAGGATTCGGCGCTATGATCGTGATGTTGGTTTTATTCTCTTTTCGACAGTCGGAAAGGCCGTAGCGAACCGGGGGAGCGTTTAAAATCGTTCTGATTTTATATGGGTTTATCAGAAAAATGAAACTGTATACCTCGAAAGAAATTCAGGAAATAACGGAGGTTGCTGAAATCCAGTTAAGCGAGTGGATTAAATCGGGAGCCATCGAACCCTTTGACGACAAAAGCAGGGACGGTGGCGTTTTCATGTTTGATATAGAAAATCTGATCGATATTAATTTGAGTAAAATATTAAGCGATTTAAGGCTGCCGAACCATGTTATTTCCTCGTCCTTAAAACAGTTGCACCGATTCGGCTCTTCAAAATATCGAATGGGTTATACCAAGAATACGGGTAAAAGAAAATCCTTTTGGGATCAATATCTGCGCACCTATGAAACCAAACAATGGTTTTTTGTGATAATCAACAAACAGAAATCGTCAGAGACAGGCAAATTGGACAATATTTTTTTGAATGCATATAAAGAAATCGGGGTTATGCTTCCCGACGATGAAAAAGATATTTTTCTTGCCTTTCCGGTGTCCAAAGAGAAGCTTTTAAGTGTTCTGGAGTATGCTCATCTGGCCATCGTACTAAGGCTGGATGAAATCGTAAATACGGTATTGGACAAATTCCCGTCGGAAGAGCTGCTCTTCCATCAAAGCGTTGCATAAAAGTCTCTCAATTCAGCAGGCTGATGCAACGACCTTCAAAAACCCTGTCAATGCGTTCGCTTCGATCAGATTCCATAAATGGGGAAGTTCTTTTCTTCCTTGGGAAGCGGTATCGTGAGAACCGGTTTTTTTGAACGGCGCACGACTTTGTGGGCAACGCTTCCCAAAAAGGCTTGGCTGATGATCCCTTTTCCGTGGTTTCCCATGACAATCAGGTCGCAGTTGAGCTCATCCGCTTTTTCAAGGATCAACTCGGCGGGATAGCCTTCATAGATTTTTATGTCCTGAATCCGGTAGACGCACTGGGGATTGTCGGCCTGAACCTTTTCACAGAAAACATTTATACGCTTCCGGATTTTTTCCAGCACTTCCGGCTTGTGCCGGGATAATTTGCCGCGATTTTCCTCCGTCAGGAAGGTGTCGAGGTAGCCTTGGGCGCTTGATGTAAGCTGCTCAAAAACATGCAGGACAACAATTTCGGCATCATGTTTTTCCGCCAGGTTTATTGCATACAGATAGGCGAAAGATGAATTCTCCGAAAGATCGGTTGCATAAAGAATTCTTTTGATCTCAGGGCTCATGGTTCCTCCTTGTGATGACAGTATGGTTGATCATGGTTGCATTTGTTGCAGCGCGCTGCGGCCCAAGACCGATCAAGCTTATCGTATTTTTTCAAAAAGCTAAACTATTACAAATTCTTGTTTGATTTTTTCCAGGACCGATTCCATTAGGGTGCGGATTTCCTGCAGGCGCTTTTCCGAAAAGGCCTCGAAGCGCAGCACCAAAACGGGCTGGGTGTTGGAGGCCCGCACCAGACCCCAGCCGTCGTCAAACAGGACCCGGACACCGTCGATGTCAATGATAGGATAGCGCTTGCGGAAATATTCGGTAACCGCTTTGACTACTTCAAACTTTTTGTCATCCGGACATTCCACCCGGATTTCAGGGGTTGAGAAGGTTGGGGGCACGTCCGCCAGGAGCTCGGAGACTTTTTTTCCGGTATGCGATAGAATTTCAAGGAGCCGACAGGAGGCGTAAATGGCGTCGTCATAGCCGAAGTAGCGGTCGGCAAAAAACATGTGCCCGCTCATTTCGCCGGCCAGCTCCGCCTTTTCCGCCTTCATCTTCTGCTTGATGAGGGAATGCCCGGTCTTCCACATGATCGCCCGTCCGCCGTGCTTTTCGATATCGTCGTACATGACCTTGGAGCATTTCACCTCGGATATGAAGGTGGCCCCGGGTTTGCGGGACAGAATTTCCCTGGCAAATATGATGATCAGCTTGTCGCCGAAGATAATGTTCCCGCTTTCGTCAACAACGCCGATGCGGTCGCCGTCGCCGTCATAACCGATGCCCACATCCAGCCCTTTTTCCCTTACCCGGGCGATGAGGTCTTTCATATTGCGGGCAACAGTGGGGTCGGCTTCATGGTTGGGAAAGGTGCCGTCCATTTCGCAATACAGATCGTGAACCTCGCAGTTGAGTTTTTTCATAATGGGAACGGCCACCACCCCGGCCGTTCCGTTGCCGGCGTCTACGCCGACTTTCAGGGGTTTGGGGATGTTGATGGCTTTCTCTACAAACGATTTATAGGGGGAAACCACATCGGCGGCGGACAGTGCGCCGTTTCCTTCGGCAAAATTCCTTTTTTCAATGATCCTGAGAATTTCCTGTATTTGCTCTCCGTGAATGGAATCGAGTCCGATACACAGCTTAAACCCGTTATACTCCGGCGGATTGTGGCTGGCCGTGACCATGACGCCGCCTTCCTTTTTAAGGTGCTGAATGGAAAAATAAAACACCGGTGTGGGACACACGCCGATGTCCACTATGTCGCAGCCGGCGGCGCGCAGACCGCTGATGATTTTCCGGGCATAAGTGTCCGAGGTCATGCGGCAGTCGCGGCCGACGGTGAGCTTGGAATGGCCCCTGTTCTGCAGATAGGTGCCGACACCTTTTCCGATCAGTTCCACCTCCGCATCGGTCATGTCTTTGCCGGCAATTCCTCTAATATCGTATTCTCTGAATATCTCCGGGTTCATTATCAGTTCCTTTCCTGTTTTGTTCCTGAAGTTTATAGGGTATATACCCCCACTACAAGGGTGACAATTCCCATGATCCAGCAATAGGGCGCAAAGAGGTGCAGCCGGCCGCGGTTGACAAGCTGCAGCAAAACTTTTAAGGCCGCAAACCCGACAACTCCCGCCGTAACCATCCCGGTTAAAAACATGCCGCCGGAAATGGTGGTCTGCATGGCCGGTGAATCGAGGGACAGGACCAGCGCTCCCAAGATAGCGGGGATGGATAAAAGAAACGAATAGCGGCCGGCAACCTCACGGTCGATGCCCATAAAAATGGCGACGGAAATGGTGGAACCGGACCGGGAGATACCGGGTATAATGGCCAGGCCCTGGACCAGCCCGATCGCCAGGGCATCCTTCAAGGCGGTTCCCTTAAGTGGGCGCCCTTTAGTACGAAAACGCCGGGTCTGCCATAACAGGGCGCCGGTAATAATGAGCATGACTCCCACGATCCAGACCGATCCGAACAGTTGATCGATCAGCTTGTGAAACAGGAGCCCCAGGATGGCGGTGGGAAAGCTTCCGGCAATGATCAGGGCGGCCATTCGAACCGGTTCGTTATCCTGGTATGCCCGTTTGATGCTCCCCGATGTTTTGATCAGGCTTGGCAAACGCACGAGGGTTTTCAGAATGGAGTTGATTTCCGGGAAAAAAACAATGCAGACGGCTGCCAGGGTGCCGATGTGCAGGCTGATGTCAAACAAAACTTCCGGCTCCTTTAGGCCGAATAAGTTTTGCAGCAGGACCAGATGCCCGGAACTGCTGACCGGCAGAAATTCGGTCAGGCCTTGAATCACACCCAGCAAGATGGCTTGAATCGGTTGCATGTAAATTCTTTATGCCTTTCAACAACCTCAATTTGCCCCCGATTCAGATCAGGAGCGTGCGGTCAGTTGTCCGTGGTCGGGTTTTTTTTAAGTTCAAAGGATCACTTATCATATCTCATGCCGGTATTGCATGTAAACTTTTCTATTCTTTTATGCCAACGAACCACTGACAAAAAACAACGGACATCCAGTGGGATTTATCCTTTAACGACTGCTATCGGCCTCAACCTGGCCACTTTTCTGGAAATGCCGGCGCCGTGGACGACGCCGACGACCTGGGACACATCCTTGTAAGCCTCGGGCATTTCTTCTGCCAGGGTCGCGCGGCCGGTCCAGCGAACGAGGATCCCCTGATCTTCCAGCTCGCGCTGGATAGAGCGGCCTTTGCTTTTCTTTTTGGCGGCGGTGCGGCTTAAAACCCGTCCGGCGCCGTGGCAGGTGGAGCCAAATGTTTCCTGCATGGCTTGCCGGGTTCCTACCAGGATGTAAGAAGCGGTGCCCATATCGCCGGGGATCAGGATCGGCTGCCCCACCGGCCGGTATTCCTCGCAAAGGGCGGGATGGCCGGGGGGGAAAGCGCGGGTGGCGCCTTTGCGGTGGACACAGACGGTCACCGGGATTCCGTCAACCACATGGTCTTCTTTTTTGGCGATATTATGGCAGACATCATAAAGCAGGTTCATCCGCAGGTCCCGGGGGCCGATTCCGAAAACCCGGCCGAACACTTCGCGCGAGTGGTGCAGCAGAATCTGACGGTTAGCCCAGGCATAGTTGGCGGCACAGGCCATGGCGCCTAAATAGCGCCGGCCGGCTTCCGATTGGATGGGGGCACAGGCAAGCTGGCGATCCGGGAGGTCATAACCCAGCCTGGCCGCCTGTTTGGTCATGGCTGCCAGAAAATCGTCGCAAACCTGATACCCCAGCCCGCGCGAGCCCGAGTGCAGCATGAGGGTGACCTGTCCTTCAAAAAGTCCGAAAACCTGGGCGACATTCCGATCGTAAATCGCATCCACGACCCCGACTTCAAGAAAATGATTGCCGGCCCCGAGGGTTCCGAGCTGTTTTTTGCCTCTTTCCAGGGCTCTTTCGCTAAGGAACTCCGGCCGGGCGAAGGTCAGGCAGCCCCCATCCTCGGTGCGGTCGATGTCGGCCGGATCGCCGAATCCCTGGCGGACCGCCCAGCGGCTTCCCTCTTCGAGCACTTTTTTTTCTTCCGATGCCGACAACCGGACGGAGCCGGTTGAACCGACGCCTGAAGGCGTGTTCCGATACAGTTCGGTCACAAGGCTTTCAAGTTTCGCCCGGGCGTCTTTTTCTGCCAGGGAGGTTGTCGCCAAACGAACGCCGCAGTTGATGTCATACCCCACCCCGCCGGGGGAAATGATCCCGGAATCCCAGTCAAAAGCCGCAACACCCCCGATGGGAAAACCGTAACCCCAGTGAATGTCCGGCATGGCCAGGGAGGCCGATAAAATTCCGGGGAGCGTGGCGACATTGGCGACCTGTTTGAGAGGTTCCTGCTGATCGGCACCCATTAGCATGGATTCGAGGGCAAAAATCCTGCCCGGCACGCGCATCTTTCCCGTTTTGGGGATTTCCCAGCGGTATTCGTCTATTTTTTTCAAGGGAATGGTCATATTTTATTCTGCCTTCTGATGCCTAACGCCTGAATCTACTCCATTTCACATCACGGTGGCAACCTCTTTCATTGAAATATAAGAAACCGTTTTAGCTTTCGCAACAGGATTGCATCTGATATTATCCTTTATGTAATAGTTTGGCTTTTTGAAAAAATACGGCAAGGCTGATTGGGTTTGGGCCGCAGCGCGCCGCAACAAATTCAACCGTGCCTTCGCCCAACGCCCCAAAATTTTTAAGAGAATTTTCACAGGCAGCAACGGTACCCGCTTTCGTGCGAGATTATCCTTCGGGGCTGTCCGGAACGATCTGAGCGGGTTATGCTGCCGTTGCAAAATCCTGAGTCATATTGTTGCGGCGCGCTGCGGCCCAAACCCAATCAGGCTCGATGATTTGAGAATTGATACTCCTTTATCTATGACTGTGATGAAAAGGCGGTTGATATCCGGGCTGATTTTTGGAGCCGGCCTGCTTCTGCTTCAGGGGTGCTTCACGGGCGCTTTTTACCAACCCGATCAGGTCCGGCGTGAGACGCCGGCGGACTACAATCTTCAATTTGAAGAGGTATTCTTCAGCAGCAGGGACGGCACCCGACTGCACGGGTGGTTTGTTCCGGCGACAGGACCGGCCGTGGGAACGGTGGTTTATTTTCATGGAAATTCCGGTAACCTGACCTATTATCTTCAACAAATTTACTGGCTGCCGGCCAGTGGATTCAATCTGTTTACATTTGATTATCGCGGTTATGGCCGGTCTGAAGGAAAGCCGACCAAATGCGGGGTTTACGAAGATTCGGTCGCTGCAATGGAGTTCATTTTGACAAAACCGGAAATCGATCACGACAATGTGTTTGTCTTCGGTCAGAGTCTGGGAGGCGCCAATGCGATAGCGGTGACGGCAAAAAATGATTTTCCGCAAATCAGGGCCGTGGCGGTTGAAGGGACCTTTTATTCCTACCGCTGGGAAGCACGGGATATGATGATGGCGACCACCCGGGAAAAGATCGGAAATGTTCCCTGCCTGGCGCTGCAGCTATGGCCGGTTTCTTTTTTTGCGGTTACCGATTCCTACAGCCCGGGAGAATACATCCACCAGGTTTCGCCGATACCGGTTCTGCTGATCCAGTGTCTTCAGGACACGATCGTTTCCTATCGGCACGGCGAACGGCTGTATGAAGCGGCCAAAGACCCCAAAGAGCTGTGGATGATTAACGGGTGCAGCCATGTGGAGGTGTTTACCGAGGCGCAATCCGGTTCAGGCTACCGGCAGAAACTGGTGCGGTTTTTTAAGGAGCATCGTCGCAAGAGCAGATAAGGATTTCAGGGTCCAGGGGTCCGATCAATTGTATTTTACCTAAATCGGAGCTATAATCGGTTTCATTTTCTCGCAACCTTTTAAATATTTTTCAGGCAGGTAACCAATCGATGGGCAATGAAAAAAATAGAATCTGTGAAGTCGTCCTCAAGGTTCCGTTTCATGACCTGGACCCCCTGCAGATGGTGTGGCACGGCAATTATATGAAATATTTTGATATTGCCCGGTCGGCGCTTTTTGTCCAGGGCGGCGTGGATCTCTTTGATTATTTTAAAACGACGAATTGCCTTTTTCCCCTGACCAAAACTTCGACCAAGTATATTGCATCGTTGCGCTATCTGGATGAGATCAAATCCATCGCAACGGTTGTTGAGGCGCAGTATAAAATTGTGATCAATTTTGAAATCCGTCTGCTTAAAAACAACCAGCTTTGCGCCAGGGGCAGGAGTGAACAGGTTGCGGTAAAACATCCCGATATGGAAATCCTGTTTGAAATCCCCGCTGATATCCGTGCAGCCCTGGGATTTTAGTGCCATGGCGTCCGATTTTAAAAACGCCCATGTCGCCGGGTTTGAATGTTTAACCGCCTGGGCGGATTTGCTTGACAAAATTAACGTGTTCCCGGTGGCCGACGGCGATACCGGGCGCAACCTGATTGTCAGTCTTGCCCCCCTCCGAGCACTGAACCATGACCGTGAAAAAACGATTCACCAACTCATGCTGCAGGCCCGGGGAAACTCCGGAAACATTGCCGCCCGTTTTTTTGCCGGGTTTTTAACGGCGGATTCCGGTGAAGGGCTCCTGCAGGCCGCAATAGACGGAAGAGATATGGCCAGCCGGGCGGTCTATAATCCCCTGCCCGGCACCATGTTGACGGTTTTTGACGCGCTGGCCGAACATTTAAAAACCCACACTTTTACAGGCCATTCCGATTATGCCGCCGGCCTGATGGCCCGGCTGGAAAAGGCCGTAAAAAGTACGCCCGACCTCCTGCCGCGCTTAAAGGCCGCGGGTGTTGTTGATTCGGGCGCATTGGGGATGTTCATATTTTTCAGCGGTTTTTTCAGCCGCCTGACGGGTACGGCGGCCGCTGCAGAAACGGTTACGGATACATTCGGGGGACTGCTGCAGGTCCAGCCTTCTTTCACGGAAGGCCGCGTCGAAGGGCACTGCGTCGATACGCTTATCCGCCTGGAGGAGGGGGACCGGAAAAAAATAACGGCCCTTTCCGAATACGGTGAAAGCGTCGTTGTGATTCCTCACAAGGATTATATCAAGGTTCACTTCCACACCCGCGATGCCCGGGCGGCTGAAGACCGGATCAGGTCTTTCGGAAAAGTTGTAAAATGGGCGGACGACAATCTGGCTGCCCAGGCGGCGGATTTTAAAGAAACGCAGGTCCGGGGCTCCGTTCATATCATGACCGACGCGGCCGGTTCGCTGACTCGGGAAGATGCGCGCAATCTGGGGTTTACGCTTCTGGAAAGTTATATTACGGCCGGGGACGAATCCCTGCCGGAAACCCGTTTTCGCGCGGCCGATCTCTATCGCTCCATGCGCCGGGGCGTAAAGGTGTCGACATCCCAGGCGTCCGTATTTGAAAGGCACCAGCATTACCAACGGGTCGTCCGTCAGCATCAGCGGGTTTTATACCTGTGCGTGGGGTCTGTTTTTACGGGCAATTACGGCGTTGCCATGGAATGGAAGCAAAAAAACGATGGCGGGAATCGACTGACGGTTGTTGATACGGGGGCAGCGTCCGGAAGGCTGGGGACCATCGTTCTCGCAACCGCCCGGTTTGCCGCCCGGGGCAATGATTTTGAGGCGGTGGTTGAATTTGTCCGGAACGCCGTGGTTCAGTGCAAAGAGTTCGTCTTTCTCGACAAGCTGAAATACCTGGCGGCCGGCGGGCGGCTGTCAAAGTCCGGCGCTTTTTTCGGCGATATGTTCCGGGCCAAACCGATTATCAGCCCGCTGGCGGAAGGGGCCAAAAAGGTCGGCCTGGTTAAGAACCGGAAAGAGCAGCTGGCGTTTGCACTGAAACGGCTTGAGGAAAGCTTCACAGAGGATTCTTCAGCGTTTATCATGCTGGAATATTCGGACAATCACACCTGGGTCAATGAAACAGTCCGGAAAGAGTTGGAAGTCCGGTATCCGCTGGCGGAAATCCGGCTGCAGCCGCTGTCGCTGACATCCGGCGCCCATATGGGGCCGGGGACCTGGGGCTTGGCCTATCTGTAGTTGATTTTTAATTTTGGGAAAATTTAAAAAATGGGTTCACCCACGGGCAAATCAAAAGGAAAATTTGCCGTTGTCATACCGGTTTACAATCATGGGCATGCGGCGGCGGCGGTTATCGAAAAAGCACTGCAATTGAATCTGCCGCTATTTGTCGTGGATGACGGCTCGACGGATTCCATCGGAGAAAATATCGCATCCCTCGGCGGCATTCACCTGCTGCGCCACGAGGAGAACCGGGGGAAGGGCGCAGCCTTATTGACCGGGTTTGCCGAAGCGGCTAAAATTGCGGACTGGGCCATCACCATCGACGGAGACGGGCAGCATCAACCCGAAGATGCCATGAATCTGATAAATGCCATCCCGGCGGGTCAACGACCCATTCTGGTGGGGCGGCGCACGGGAATGGCGGCGGAACATGTCCCCTGGACCAGCCGATTCGGGCGCAAATTTTCAAACTTCTGGGTGCTTGTGTCAGGCGGCCCCCGCCTGGGGGACACCCAGAGCGGGTTCCGGATTTATCCGTTGCCGGAGGCCATGAACCTGGGGGTCGCCGCCCGGCGTTATCAGTTTGAAGTCGAAATCCTTGTCAGGGCCGGGTGGAAAGGAATCTCCGTTATCGAAGCCCCGGTCAACGTCAGTTATGCGGTCGCGGGGAAAAGGATATCGCATTTCCGGCCATTTGTTGATTTCATGCGAAATTCGGGCACTTTTGCCCGGTTGATACTGCAGAGGATTTTCTCGTTTTTACTTCGATAGCGATTAAGGGATTACCTCTAAAAGAAAGCGGTCGTTTCGAAGGATTCAAGGGGTCGAGGGGCCAAGGGTTCGAGTGAAGAACAAAGATCACTTGACCCCCTGAATCCTTGAACCCAGGACCCCTTCTTACAGATTATGCGCATCATTTTATATAGAATTATCATCAGGCTGTCCAAAACGTTGGGGGTGTGGGTTTTTGCTGTTTTTGCCTGGTGGGTTGCTACCGGCTATTATATTTTTTCCCCTTTCCGCGTTCGGAACAGCGTCCGGTTTTATCGTATGTTGTTTCCGGACCGCAACGGGCTGTATCACCGCTGGTGCGCCTGGCGGCAATTCCATAATTTTACGGGTGTATTTTTCGACAGGTTCCTGCTGACGGAATACGATGATGTTACATCAACTTCCGAAGGGCTGGAACATCTGGATGCGGCCTGCCGCAGGCAGGAAGGCGGCATCCTGCTCATGTCGCATATGGGGAACTGGGAGGTTGCCGCGCACATTTTAAAGCGCAAAAAACAGGACCTGCGGCTCCTGCTGTATATGGGCATCAAGTACAAGGAACAGCTGGAGGGGATTCAAAAGCGAAGTCTTTCCCAAAGCGGCATCACCATTATCGCGGTGGACGAGCAGGGCGGGTCGCCGCTGGATTTTATCGAAGGAATAAAATTTATCGAATCCGGCGGAACGGTTTCCCTGACCGGGGATCTCGTCTGGAAGCAGGACCAGCGAACCGTTGCGGTGAAATTTCTGGGGCATGCCGTTCGCCTGCCTGAGGCGCCCTATTTGCTGGCGCTTCTGTCCGGCGCCCCCATTCTTATATTTTTTGCCTTCCGCACCGGAAAACGGCAATATCATTTTACGATGTCAAAACCGATTTACATCCGGGCATCATCCCGGCGGGAGAGAGCCGCGGCGATTCAGGAAGCAGCCCAGCAGTATGCGGACATTCTTGAGGAAACGCTCCGGCGCCATCCGCTGCAGTGGTATCACTTTGAACCGTTTTTGGATCGTAAGCCGCATGAAGTCAAAGGACTCTAAATCCGGTTTTGCCGCCGGCATTTGCAGAAATCATGTGCTCCGTTTAGGCAAAGGCGGTCCATCCGGGGCGGGATATTTATTTTGAATTCAACCAGGGGATGGTGTATGGGTAGTTTAAACCCATGCATCAAGTGGGTATAGATAGATATAAAGGGACGGCAATGGCACGCAGAGTGGTCATAACAGGCGCGGCGGCGATCACACCGATCGGGCACGCCAAGGCGGAAATCATCAGGCACCTGGTGGAAGGAATCTCCGGCGTTAAAAAGCTGCGGCCGGATGATCTTCTGACCGATTATATCCACTCCGGTGTTTACGGCACGGTGGATTACCCGGTGGAATATGATTTTACACGTCAACATCGTAAAACCATGGGGCCGGTCTCTTATTATGCCTGCCAGGTAGCCAAGGAGGTTTTAGAGGCTTCCGGCCTGGCTTCCGATTTTATTACCTCCGGCCGGCTGGGGGTGGCCTTCGGGTCCACCCACGGAAGCCCGACGGTCCAGCGGCAGATATATAAGTCCTTTTTCGGCAAAACAAAATCGAGCTTTACGTCCATCGGCGCGGTGGATTATTTAAAATCGATGGTTCACACCACCGCCGTGAACATTACCAGGATGTTCAACATTACCGGCCGGGTCATTTCTTCGTCCACCGCCTGCACCACCAGCAGCCAATCCATCGGCTTCGGGTACGAAATGGTCAAATACGGCATGCAGGATGCCATGCTGTGCGGCGGGGCCGACGAATATGATACCACCACGGTTGCGGTGTTTGACAACCTGCTGGCATGTTCAACCGCTTTTAACGACACCCCGCATTTAACGCCGAGGCCTTTCGATGCGCAGCGGGACGGTCTGGTGGTCGGAGAAGGTGCCGGCGCAGTGATGCTGGAAGAATATGAATCCGCCAGGAAACGGGGGGCGCCCATCCTAGGTGAAATCATCGGGTTTTCCTGCAACAACAACGGGGGCGATCTGATTCTGCCCAATCTGGACGGCATTACCGAGACCATCCGGCTGGCGCTCAGGGATGCCGGCATCGGCCCGGATGCGGTGGACTTTATCAGCGCGCATGCCACCGGCACCAAGATGGGGGATGTGATCGAGGCCCAGGCAATCGCAAAGGTATACGGCTATTCAGCGGTGGTTGCCGGACTGAAGGGCTACATGGGACACACCATGGCCACCTGCGGCGCAATCGAAACGATTCTTTCGCTGTATATGATGGAAGCCGGGTTTATCGCCCCGACGCTTAACCTGAATAAAATCGATGAAAGATGTGCGATGATTCGTCATGCAGTCAGCCTTCTGGAGACGGATATCCGTATTGCCGCCGTGCAGAATTTCGCCTTCGGCGGGGTCAACACCTGTCTGATGGTAAAAAAATTGTAATAGTTGCGGTGCGTTGCGGCCTAAACCCAATCAGGCTCGATGATTTGAGAAACAGCTAAATTGATATAAAAAATTCGACCCATGAAAATAGTTTTAATGTCCATGCCGGATGTGGCGCCGGTAATCATGCACGAGGCTGCATTTCATATGCCCAATTGCGGCATTGCCAGCGTTGGTGCGAATATCGATGCAGATCACCAAGTCTATATCATCGATCTGATCCGCAAACGCCGCCGGCTGCAAAAGTATCTGACGAAAACGCTGCTGGAGATTCGACCGGAACTGGTCGGTCTGTCGGCTATGGCCTGGCAGTATGAAACCAGTGTCAAGCTGATCCGGCTGATAAAATGGCTGCTGCCCGATGTTAAAATCGTTATCGGCGGCTACCATGCCACTCTGATGCATGAAGAGATCGCCGCAGCCCCGGAAGCCGGTCTGATCGATTTTGTGATCCGGGGCGAAGGCGAGGAAGCCTGCCGGCGGCTGGTCAATGCCCTGGAAGGAAAAGACCGGGTTGAAGACATCCCCTCCCTGTCCTATAAAAACGGCCGTCGGTTCGTCCACAACCCCAGAGGAGAACTGCTGGATTTATCCGGACTTAAAATCCCCATCCGGGACGGCCGGCGCTTAACTTCGGGCTACCATGTCATGCTTTCCAAGGTCGAAGTCATGGAAACGTCGCGCGGCTGCACACGCACGTGTTCGTTCTGCAGCATGAAGTATATGTATGGACAGACCTTCCGGACATACCCCATCGAACGGGTCCTGGCGGATATGGACGACATCTATTACAACCGCCGGACGCGCCTGATTTTTGTGGCGGACGACAACCTGGTGCTGGACCCCGAACGGGTCATCAGCATCTGTGATGCCGTTATCGCGCGCAATTATAAGGGACTGAACCTGATCGTCCAGGCCGATTGCGTTTCGATGTCCAGAAACGAAGAGATGGTGCGCAAAATGTCCCAGGCGGGGATTAAGTCCATCTTTCTGGGGATTGAAAATGTATCCAAAAAAAATCTGGCTGCGGCGCGCAAGGGCGATATTGTAGAAGCCTCGCGCAAAGCCGTGCACCTCTGCCATAAGTATGGCATCATGGTGGTGGCCGGATTGATTTTCGGTTTTCCGGATGATGCGGAAACGGATATTATTGAAAACTACAACTTCCTGAAATCCCTTGATGCCGACTCCGCCTACTGCCAGATTCTGACCCCTTATCCCAAAACCGTCATGCGCGGGCAGCTGCTGGACCAGGGGCTGGTGACCAACCGGCATGACTACAAGTGGTACAACGGCATCTGGGCCAATGTGAAAACCCGGCACCTGGACGAGAAGGAGTTGCAGTACCAGGTCTGGCTCCACCGCCAGAAGATCATGGGGTGGTGGGAACCTTCCGCGCGGGCTAAAAGTCAGGGGCGCCTGTGGGTCCCGATCTGGACATATGCGTTCAGGCCCCTGATGCAATTCTTCCTTGGTCGGAGGTTGAAAAATCTCGGCTGGGAGGGACGCTACCGGCTGGACATGCAACGCCAGGCCGGGGTGAACGTGTTTAAGGATCTGGAGGAATTCATAGGTTCGGAGGCCGGGAGGCTATAAGAACCCGTCTAAAGTCTTAGGGCATACGGCATAGGGAAGCGCAAATGAATTTTTTCCTTAAGCCTTGCGCCAAGCGCTTAAATCAAACCTGTTTATTGATTCCTTAAACCCAGGACCACCAGGGGGGCACTTATTTTTTTAACACCATCATTTTAAGCGTAATGTGTTTTCCGTCCTTCCAGGGTTGGAACTTGGCTATGGCGATGCCGGTATCGATTATTTTCCCATAGAGGGTCTGGTCTTTCCAGATTCCCCCCGTAGCACTGATCCAGTGCTGCTCGTCCGCCGGCAGCGGATCTCCTTTTTTCTTGATGGGCGGACCAAATTCATCCTCAAAGATTTTGGCCCACTTTTTTTCGTCCTCGCTGTAAAAGACGATATCATATAACCTGTCCGTAAAGGTTCGTGTTTCGTGAATACGGAGGGAATCAAATTTTTTAATAAATTTTCTAAGTTGCATAATCGCCTTCAGTGAAATTGTTGTTTCCCATACGCGATCGGATGATAACGACGATAGCCGCTGCGACCGGCATTTTGTCTATCCTATTTATCAGATCAGGCCGCAAACGTCAAAGCATCCTTGCCGTGAACGGTGCGGATAAAAAAACTTGCACACCGGTGCATAACTTACTATATGGAAAGAGGTGCGGTCATGCAGGATACATTGCAAATTGTTTTAGGACATTCGACCTAATAGAGGGAGGGAACAGAGATGGCAGCTGCGGAACGAAGGGGAAAAAAGCGTATTCCGGTCAAGCTCAAGGTAGATTGTATTCACGAAGAAGACTATCTCATTTCCTTCAGCAGGGACATATCGGCCGATGGTATGTTTATCCATTCCAAAAATCCGCCGGAGGTGGGTAAGCGCATCGCACTTAATTTTTCCTTAGACGGTGTTGAAAAGCTGGAGGTGCCGGCAAGTGTGGTATGGGTGAACCGGTCCGGTGATCCCAAAGATTACGGTTTGGGGGTGAAATTCATAAGGCCCAGCGTCGCTCTCAAGGACAACATCATGCGGGCGGTCAATAAAGTGGCTGTTCTTGAAAAACCGGCCGTATAACCTTGCCGGCAGGCGAATTGCCGGATAAAACCTTTGTCGCTGTTTAACATTTTTTAAGCGAGCCTTTATTCTTTTGAGGGCTGTCCCCCATCATACTCCCCAAGCAGCTTTTCCCGCCGCCGCGGTTTTATATTCACTTACAGATCAGATGGAGCCAAATGCCGGTTAAAAGGCGATCCCACTGGGATTCAAACCCGGGTAATCCCGCATGAGAAGCGGGACGTCCTGACCCTAAAAAGAAGAGGAGCGGGGTGAGCGGCAAGCTGTTATTGTTTGGTGATCCCACCGGGATTCGAACCCGGGTTACCGGCGTGAGAGGCCAGCGTCCTAACCGCTAGACGATGGGACCATATTATTAACAGTCGAACAGTGTCGCTTATTGATAATCCCGATATTATCGAAAGGGCGAAGGTAAATCAACTTGTTTTTTACCCTTTCTAAATCCGATGGCAAAGTAAAACACAAATCCAATATAAGGAACGGCTGCGACAATCAACCAGAGCACTTTTTTCCCCAGCGTACCGAAATCCTTTAAAGCCGCATCCACGACGGCCCAGACGGTCATGATAAAAAAAGGGACTGATAAGGCGACCATGATGAAAGCGGTTTTCAATTTCCACCTCGGCTTTTCGTATCAATTCAGCTGTTTCTCAAATCATCAAATTTTTTCAAAAGGCTATACTATTACAGCTTTTCTTGATTGTGGCAACATGGCATGGTATGGTCGATCATGTCAATTTAAACTTTACCCTGCAGTTGCATAAAAAACATGACAAGGTATAGAAAAAAAAGATAATAACAGGATATTTGAATTCGTTCGTTTATGTTTATCGAATTAACTATTGGTGACTTCTAAAACAAAGAAAAAATTTGTCATGTTTTTTACCCGCAGGGAAAGCCCATGATGCCCCATCTCCTGCGTTGCCAAGGGCTCGCAGTAGAAAACCTACGGCTTCGCCCTTGGACGCCTTGGATCTGGGGCATCCTGGACTTTTGCAACAACAGGGTACCAACCCGCCGATTTCCGGGGCGTTCACACCATTGAAAAAAAACACCAAAACGATTTTCTGCTGTCAATCATGCGGCTTCCAGAGCCCCAAATGGATGGGCAAATGTCCTGACTGCGGGCAGTGGGATACGCTCGTGGAAGAGGTGTTTTCGGCGGGGTCTTCGAAAAGCGGAACCCAGGGAATGCCGGGACTGCAGAGCGAGCCGGTACCGATTGACTCCATTAATTTTGAAAACGAGGAGCGCATCCAGACCCATATCCGGGAATTTGACCGGGTTCTGGGGGGCGGGCTGGTCCCGGGATCGCTGGTGCTAATCGGGGGCGACCCGGGCATCGGCAAGTCCACCCTGATGCTGCAGGCACTCTTCGGGCTGGCGGAAAAGGGGCGTAAGGTTCTGTATGTTTCCGGCGAAGAATCGATTAGGCAGCTTCGCCTGCGCAGCAAACGGCTCAGGGCCGTATCGGCAGAACTGCTGGTGGTATCCGAGATCGATCTGGAATCGATTCTCGGCATGATTGCCAGGGTCAAACCGGATGTACTGGTGATTGATTCGATCCAGACAATGTACAGCCCGGACCTGACCTCGGCGCCGGGAAGCGTGAGCCAGGTGCGGGAGTCGGCCATGCGCCTGATGGTCATGGCCAAAAAGTCCGGCATTCCCACTTTTCTGGTGGGACACGTCACCAAGGACGGCGCCATTGCCGGCCCGAGACTGCTGGAGCACATGGTGGATACGGTGCTATATTTTGAGGGCGACCGCAACCATATTTTCCGGATTTTGCGGGCGGTTAAAAACCGGTACGGTTCCACCAATGAAATCGGCGTGTTTGAAATGAAGGAAATGGGATTGGATGAAGTCAGCAATCCTTCGGCTGTTTTTCTGTCCGAGCGGCCGCTCAGGTCTCCGGGGTCGGTGGTCACGGCCAGCATGGAGGGGACCCGTCCGATCCTGGTCGAGTTGCAGGCCCTGGCCAGCAGCACCAGCTTTGGTACCCCCCGGCGGACCATTCTGGGCCTTGACCATAACCGGGTGGCCCTGCTGGCGGCGGTGATGGAAAAAAAACTGGGATTGCATTTGATGGGACACGATATCTTCATGAACGTAGCCGGCGGCGTCAAGGTGGATGAACCGGCCGTTGATCTTGGCATCGTTTCGGCGATAGCCTCCAGCTTTCTGGATAAACCGATTCAGGAAGGCACGGTTGTCCTGGGCGAGGTCGGACTGACCGGCGAGGTTCGGGCGATCGGACAGGTTGAAGCCCGGGTGGGCGAAAGTAAAAAAATGGGATTTAGCCGGTGCATCGTTCCGGAAAGCAACTTGAAACGGATTATAGACCTGACGGGGATGGAACTGATCGGTGTTCGCACGGTGTCGGATGCGGTGGAGGCGCTCTTTTAGTGGCTTTATATAAATTTTGTTCATTTGGCAGCAACGTATTCATAAAGAGAATCCGTGGGACAGCCGCAATGATGGAATTATGGAAGATTGGAACAATGGGTTTAATGGCACGCTATCGATTTTATATAAAAAGATCTCTTCCGTTTTTAACCCATTATTCCAGCATTCCAAAATTCCAGTCGATTCCGTACGGCTACAAACCGGTAGAGGTCCATGAGTTTTTCAAGCAACGGCTTTTCCGGGTTGCATGGTTTCATTTGACTTGGGCAGGGGTTCAGTATATATGAAGCGGCCGAATCCTAAAGCAAAGCAGTGGCAGGATCATTACACCCGCCGGGCAAAAAAGGAAAACTTTCCGGCCCGGTCGGTTTATAAGCTCGAAGAGATTCAACAGAAATTTAGGCTGATTAAAGCAGGCGATGCCGTTCTCGATCTGGGATGCGCTCCGGGGTCCTGGCTCCTGTATGCGGCCAGACTGACGGGTGAACGCGGGCGAGTGGTGGGAGTCGATCTGAACCCGCTGCAGCAGCAACTGCCGGCCAACGTGCGGGCCCTGACCGGGGACGTACTTGAGCCGAATCCGGAATTGCTGGCCGCGCTGGGGACCGGTTTTAATGTGGTCCTTAGCGACATGGCGCCGGCTACTACCGGCAACCGGATCGTGGACACGGCCCGATCCTTTATTCTTTGCCGGGCGGCGCTGTCGATTGCGCAAGATCTGCTGCTGCCGGGTGGGGCGTTCGTCTGCAAGATTTTTCAGGGGGATGATTTCAAGCAGTTTGCGGATCTGGTAAAAACGCTTTTCAGCAAGCAAAAAATTTTTAAGCCTCAAAGCAGCCGCAAGGCCAGCCGAGAGATTTTTATTATCGGAATGGGAAAAAAAACAGGAGGGGGATATGTCGGGCCATAGCAAGTGGGCTTCAATCAAACATAAAAAAGGTGCTGCAGATGCCAGACGCGGTAAAGTATTTACTAAGCTGATTAAGGAAATTACCGTGGCCGCCCGGATGGGTGGCGGCGATCCGAACGGCAACCCGCGGCTGAGATCGGCGATTCTGGCGGCTAAAGGCGAAAATATGCCGAAGGATAATGTCGAGCGGGCCATCAAGAAGGGAACCGGTGAACTGGAAGGCGTCAGTTACGAGGAAAGCATTTATGAGGGATATGGCCCCGGCGGAGCGGCGGTAATGGTGGAAACCCTGACCGATAACAAGAATCGGGCGGTCGCTGAAATCCGGCATATTTTCAGTAAAAACGGCGGGAGCCTCGGCGAAAACGGCTGCGTTGCCTGGATGTTTAAAAAAAAGGGATATATCCATGTTGAAAAGGGCGGCGTGGATGAGGAGGCCTTGATGGAAACCGCCATCGAGGCCGGGGCCGAAGATGTTCGTGAGGATGAAGACGGATTCGACATTATTACGGCGCCGGAGGATTTTGAGACCGTCAAGGCGGCCCTTGAAGCCGCTTCGATTCCCTTCCAGGAGGCTGAAGTGACCATGCTGCCGCAGTCAACGACCGACTTAAAGGGGAAGGAAGCCGAGCAGATGGTCCGCCTGATGGAATCCCTGGATGACTGTGACGACGTACAAAAGGTATACACCAACGCGGATATTCCGGAAGAAGTTGCTGAAAACGCTTAAAGACCGGTTTACTGATCCAGTTTCAAAATATCCGTTCCTTCCGGGATGTTGAATTCGAAAAAGCTGTCGTCATAGCCCTGGTTAAACCGCAGGTCATGAAAAACAATGCGGGTTTCATCGCCATATGAATTCAGGGTGACGATCTCGACGATATCAAACGTGGTTTTCAAGATGGATAGATAAATGACGGATACATCCGCTTTTTTGACTTTAGGGGTGAGGGTCAGAACATAAGTCCGGTCGGTATCCATCTGTGAGTGCCGGAGGATGATGAAATTTTTGTGAAGCTGTTTCATATCGGATAAAAAACTGGCGCCCTTCCCGCTCCCGAAATAGGCGGGGGCTTCTCCCTCCATGACCTGATTGTCTTCCGGCCGGTATACCCAGAGGGTCCGGCTGTCGGTGATAAAAAGCTGGCGATCCGGTTTTTCATATTCCCAGCGCATCATACCGGGGTGTTTGACGTAGATGCTGCCGGAAGCCGTGTCGCTAATGCCCATTTCCTTCAGGGTGGATGTCTGATTGAAGCGGGCGAAAAAACCCGATCCGGAATACCTTTTTTCAACCCCGGCAATTATATCCGCCGGTTCCGGCGATGATGACCGGGCGTTTGCGCTCTCGCCGCCGACAACCAGTGCGCCGATACAGATCAGCAGCAACCCCAGGAACCATTTGAATCCGGTTGATCGTTCCATCGTTAAATCCCCTGTTTCAAGATAAAAATTTAAACATCGTCTCCAGTCCGTTTTCCCGGTCAAACTCGCCCAGGTCGATACTGGCGTCGGTTTCCATGAAATCGCTGCGGCCGAAGACGGCATAACAGATCCAGTCTATCAGGCCGATCCGGCGGCGGGCTTCCGCCGTGTTGAAATACGGCATTCTGACCCCTTGTAGAAAGAGGGTTTCGATGTTGCTGCTTTTGAGCTGAGCAGCGTACCTTTCCGCTTTCTGCAGGTTCTGGAAATAGAACCGCTTCTTTCGGGTCAGGGCCTGGTAAAGATCCGAATCGTCTTCGAGTTCTTCAAAAAAAGAGAGCAGGAAATCGTATGCGTTGAACACAATCCTGAATTCAGCCGTCATCTTTTTAAAAAAGAGAACGAGAAAAGAAATTTTATTCGCGGTGAAATCAAAGCGGGAATTTCTCAGCTTGACCTTGCACAGGGTCCTCTGCGGCTGCGGCACATAAAGCCGGATCGCATCGATGAGGGCCGGGTCCAGTTTTTTGGAAATGTTCAGGCGGCTGATAAAACCTCCGATCACCCAGTCCGGTACCGCCAGGGGCAGGCTGCCGCGGTCTGCAGGAAAAAGGAGGGTCGTCTGCAGCCGTTTGGCGACCAGCGCCCGGGACAATTTTTTTTCATCTTCCGGCCTGAAGTCATGGCATTCCAGCAATTCTTCCAGTTGCACTTGAAGGGACTGGTCCGGAAAAAAAATCAGCTCCAGGAGCGAATCCGTTTCGCAACTAAATTCGTCGCCAAGGATTTCCGCCAACTCCTTCACGGAGGGGCTTGAAAAGGTGGAGTCGATATAATGCTGCGCCTCCGGCGTCAGGGCCAGCCCCTGTCGCCAGATCATTTCTATGGCGTGTTCGAGTCGTTTCATTTGCTGCGGCATGGCCATTTCGGTTTGTTGTGTTTATTGAGATTATGGGGTTTATCGAGTTTATTGCGTTAACCTAACGAACCCAAAGAACCCAATAAGCCCAATGAACCCTTCCTTCAGGGCATCACCCCATATTGTTTTAATTTCGTATGCAGGGTTTTACGCGTTATCCCCAAACGCCGGGCGGCCTCGCTTTTGTTGCCGCCGGCTGCTTCCAGAGTCCGTAATATCGTCGCTTTTTCAACCTGCTCAAGGGGGATTTCACCGGACAACTCATCCACGGCGGATATGGCCCCGGCCGGGGTTTCAGCGGTCGCGGGGAGAAATGGCAGGACTTCGTCCTCAAGGTATTCCGAACGGGCCAGAACCACGCCCCGTTCCACCGCGTTCATGAGTTCACGGACATTTCCGGGCCAGTCGTAACGCACGAATTGATCCATGGCTTTCGGGGTCAAGCCTTTAATCTCTTTTTGGTTTTTAGCTGCGAACAGTTTAAGAAAATGCTGGGCCAGCAGCGGGATGTCCTCTCTTCTCTCCCGCAGCGGCGGGATTTCCAGGCTGACAACGTTCAGGCGATAGTAGAGATCTTCGCGGAACAGCCCTTTGGCTATCAGATCCGACAGGTTTTTGTTGGTGGCGACAATGAGACGAACGTCCACCGGCACCACCGCTTCGCCGCCGACCCGGGTAATTTCCCTTTCCTGCAGCACCTGCAGCAGCTTTACCTGCATGCTGGGGGACATTTCACTGACTTCATCCAGAAACAGGCTGCCGCCGTTTGCCTGGACAAAACGGCCCTCTTTCCTGCGGTCGGCGCCGGTAAAGGCGCCTTTTTCATGCCCGAAAAGCTCCGATTCCAGAAGGGTTTCGGTGATGGCGGCGCAGTTTGTTTTAATGAACGGGCCGCCTTTGCGGGGGCTGTTGAAATGAATGCTTCCGGCGATCAACCCTTTGCCGGTGCCGGATTCGCCGGTAATCAGAACCGTGGCCTCGGACGGAGCCACCTGAGCGACGGTTTCCAGCAGGCGCGTGATGGCCGGGCTTTGTCCGATGATATTGCGCCGGTCAAAATGGATTCCCAGGCTTTCTTTCAGCATGCGGTTTTCTTCTTTGAGGCGCAGGTGCTCCACGGCCCGCGCTATCGTCAGGCGCAGCTTGTCGAAGTCCAGCGGCTTGGTAAGATAATCGTAGGCGCCTTTTTTAAGGGCGTCCACGGCTGAGTCGATGGACGAATAGGCCGTCATGATAATTACCGGAATGGCCGGGTTGAGGGTTTTGATTTTATCGAGAGCCTCGATACCCGAAATTTTCACCATGCGGATGTCCATCAGGATAAGATCAAAGGGCTGCCGCCGAACCTGCTCGATGGCGCTGGACCCGTCATCGGCTTCAGTGATGTCATAGCCCCAGCCGCTGAGAAGCGTCCGCAGCATGGTGCGATGAGCCCTGTCGTCATCGACCACCAGTAGAGTTTTAGGCACTGTCATGGCTGTCCATTTCTGCTGTAAAGGGTAAAAGAATCGTGACGGTCGTTCCACTGCCGGGCTGGCTGTTGATCCGGATGACGCCGTCGTGGCCTTCAATGATTTTCTGGGCAATAGCCAGGCCGAGCCCTGTTCCAGAGGCCTTGGTGGTAAAATAAGGGTCAAAGATATGGCCCAGGTCCTGCGGACGGATACCGCCGCCGGTATCGGTGATACCGATCATAACCTGTCGGGCCGGGTTGTCCGACGCCAGGGTGACAACAAGGCTTCCCCCGCCGGCGTCCATCGATTCGATCGCATTCAGATAGAGGTTTAACAGGACCTGATTCATTTTATCCGGATCTACCGGAACCGCTTCAGCAGGATCGACAAGATTTGTTTGAATATGGACATTTTTTTCAGCGGCCCGTCTTTCGACCAGTTTAAGAGAGTTTGCCACAAAGGTTTTCAGGTTCAGCGGCCGTTTTGAAATGGCGACCGGCCGGGCGAATTCCAAGAGTTGTCCCACCACTCGATTCAAACGGTCGACCTCCTGAATCATGATATCGGCAATATGGAGATCTTCGGGAGCATCCTGATATCTTTCCTTGAAATAAGTGGCAAAGCCCTTGATGGAACTTAAGGGGTTGCGAATTTCATGGGCAACGCCGGCGGCCAGCCGGCCAACAGTCGCCAGTCGCTGGTTTCTGGCAATTTCTTTGCGCAGGGCGCGAACCTCGCTCAGGTCTTTAAACAGCAGCACGCTGCCGAGGAGATTCCCGGCATCATCCTTGAGCCGGGTGGTAATGGCTTCCAGGGGAAGCACTTTGCCGTTTTTTAAGGTGCAGTTTAATTCCTGTTCGACAGTGCCGCCGGATACATTCAGACTTTGCAGCTGCAGCGACAACTCTTTCGGCAGAATCTGGTCTGCGTCCCTGCCGATGGAGCCGGGGACTGACAGTTCAAGGACGCGGCCGGCCACGTAATTCATGGAAATAACTTTTTGAGACGTATCAATGGCCAGCAGACCGATGGGCATATTATCCACCAGGTTGTCTGAAAAGGCTTTGATTCTCGACAAGGAGGCTTTGGCGGCGCGGTAGCTCTGGGTAAGAAACAGCAAAATGATTCCGGCAAACCCCACCAGCAGCAGGATGATTCCCATGATAATCGAGTGGCGGGCGTCGGCCAGTCGGGCCTGCTCGATGGGGGTCATGTCCAGGCCGACAAATATGACTTGCGGAAGTGGTTCCGGAATTTCGCCGAAGCCTTTTTCGAAACGGTATGGTCGACTGAACATCATGCGGCCCATTCGCGCCCCCATCATTCCGCCGCCTGTGGGTGCGAATCGGCGGAAAACTTCGAAGATCTTCTTGCCCTCCGAATTTGTGACTACCCGCCAGCGAAGTTCCGGAGAACGGGAGACTTCTTTCAGGTTCAGTTCATTGCCGTGAAAGGAATTGATGATTTCCGGATCGTTATGGGCCAGGACCTTTCCATCCGGGTCGGTGACCATGAGGTATTCGATATCCGGCTGCTGCGCCGTTTCCCGCAGCAAATTCTGAAGCTGAAAAGCGGCGGCGTGCATGCCCATCATGCCGGTTCGGGTACCGGCCTCGAAGGAGCGTATCAGCGCTGCGCCTGTTTCCCGCAACAATCGGGTGCTGTTTTCCTTTTGCCGATGGATATTTTCAAGGGTCATGAAAACGAAGATCGGCAGCAGGATCAGGACTGCACCTATGAATATCCAGGGCGGTACGCTCTTGCCGTATCTGTTTTTTTTTATTTCTTCCAGCATCATCGACAATAATTAAGCAAAAAAGGTGCCATTTTCATAAAGCATGTAAAATCGTTTGGTTGTAAACCGAATAGATTTTATTCAGCCCAACAACGGATAGTTTCTATCCATTAGGATGGTTATCATAAATAAAAATGTATATTTATTATCCATCATTTAATGAAGGCTTACAAGTATTATTTGCAAGAATATTTGCAAGAAGGGTCAGGGGTTCAAAGTGTTCAATTCGGCAATTTCAGGAATAAAGGGACGGATTGACGCAAACTCGTTGGGTCGGAGGGGCCGCCAGTCAATATTGTAAAACGTTTCAGGCCCGTAAGAGGATCTGGGGGTGAAGACCGCGGCATGAATTTTTTCAGATGTATCGGGTAAAAGCTCCAGCCAGAGGGTCTCAGGTATTTTCAGGTTAAAATCCCGAAAAATTCTTTTTCCCAGGCTTTCCGCGCAGTTGGTTTTGAAAATGCCGTCCCCTTCCGGGCTGATAAATACGATAAAGGGCCTGATGTGCCGGATGCCGGGCTGAGCGAGAGACAAATTGATGATGCGAACGCGCCAGGCATAGGCCGATTTCCGTCGAGTCCTGACCGTAGCGTCGGCGCCGGCCGGCAGACGATATGTGCCGTCGAAAATTATCAAGAGCCTCCTTTCATTTCCAATCCGAAGGGACGGGGATGCAGCGGCCATAAAACAAACCGATATGGGTATTGGCGCCGCCGATGTCGCCGGCCGGAACAAGCGGGATATTAACACCTGTTTTCACGAAGCGTCCTTTCGGGCAGCAGGGATGCGGCCGCACGGTCCAGCAGCCAGGTCAGGTTCCGGTTAAACGGCCGGATGTTTTGAACCGGCAGTCCGGCGGATGGATCTTCAAAGATGGTTTTTATAACGGCGGCCTTACCTTTTCCGGCAACCAGGAAAAAGAGATGCGCCGCTCTGTTCAGGACCGGAAAGGTCAGGGTAAGGCGCGAAACATCAGGGTTTCCGCTCCTGACAGCGGCCACCCAGGCGTCCCCGGTTTCAGCGACCGGGTTTCCGGGGAACAGGGAGGCCACGTGACCGTCGCTGCCGATTCCCAGCGAGATGAGATCAAAGGCCGGAAAGCTTCCGGGGGGCGGCTTGAAAAATTCCAAAAGGTGCCGGTGGTATATAAGCACGCCCTGGTCGAGCGCCGCATCCATCGGCATGGGATGGATGTTTGCAGCCGGCAAGGGCACATGCTCGAGCAGATCCTTGCAGGCCAGTCCGAAATTGCTGTCCGGGTGATGGGCGGGGACCATGCGTTCATCGACCCAGAAAATATGGGTGTTAAGCCAGGGGATCGCGGATCGATAGGGATCCTTTGCAAGGAGGCGGTGCATCGGCCGGGGAGTATCCCCGCCGGAAATGGCAACTGTAAAACGACCCCTTTGCGCCAAGGCGGTTTTGGCTGACCGGCAGAAAATTTCAGCGCCGGCGCAGGCCAGCTCTTCGGGATGGGCTTTTACAATAAACTTGTTCATGGCGATCATGAGTTATCCCGGTATGGAAACCGGGTCCTTATGGCCATGATAGAGTTTGGCAGATGCGTTTTTGCTTCATATGCGCCAATTGCTCCCATGAACTTTCTCCTATTGTTTAAACTGGTCTGAAACAAGTCTAAATAAGCCCTCTTTGCCTGTCAAATATTATTATTTGAATGTAAAATCAGCCCGGAAGTGATCGCACTGCTGGATAAATGACGCCATACGGGCTTCGATGCCTATTGAGGGTCGAGAATTTTGCCTTGGCAGGAAAGCGCAATGGAAAATCTGATCCGGTACATCATCCGCGTCTCTTTCTTCCAGGAGCGGAAGCCGACGCCGGACGCTAACGCCCCGCCCTTCATCCCGGATTCATATCCAATTCCTTCTGCGGATGATTACGTGATCGATCCCGACTACCCGGTCGCCTTGTCCGGCGAAGTTCGAAGAGCGAAGACGGAAACCTACCTGTAGCAACCGACCCGCCGACAGATCAGGTGGATATCTTTGCCCTAAAAAGCCGCAACTTGCTGAGATTGGGTAAAAATCGCCAAAAAATACCGTTGACAATCCTGCTCGCCGGTGCTACCGAAATTCCATTTGTTATCGCAACCGGTAGGCTTCCAGATGTTGCGGCCTGCTCAAGTGCCACACACAACCATAACTTTTCGATACATCCGCTTTTAAAAAAGCGAGGGAAAGGGGGGAAAAATAAGAGGCCAGTACGCGGTCTTGGGGTCGAGGTCCGGCATCTAAATCGAACGGAATACTAAAATACTAAAAGGAGAAAAACCATGTCCAAAAAAAGAGTTCAGATCTCGGTCGTTGCCATGATTTTCGTCGCCACCCTTATCCTCTTAGGTGGAACCGGTTTTGCTGCCAAGCAATTTTTCGTCATCGCCACCGGCGGGACGGGCGGAACCTATTATCCTCTGGGAGGTGTTCTGGCTCAAGCGCTTTCGAACAAGCTTCCCGATATCATCATCACAGCGCAGGCGAGCAATGCATCCAACTCGAACATCAACCTGCTCTCGAAGCATGAAATCGAATCGGCTTTCGTTCAGAACAATTCCGTATATTACGCTCACAACGGGATGCCCCCCTTCACAAAGCCGATCAAGAATATCCGCGGCATCGCCTCCCTCTACGCGGAAGCCATTCACATCGTGGCGAGACCCGAGGCCAACATCAAGAGCCTCCAGGATCTCAAAGGGAAGCGCGTAATTCCAGGCGATATGGGGAGCGGCACCGTCCAGGATGCGGAAAACGTCCTGAAGGCCTTCAATATGAGCTTCAAAGATTTCGGCCAGGTCGACTACCTCCCCTACACCGGCATGGCCCAGCGGCTGAAGGACAAGCAGGCGGACGCAGCGTTTCTGACCACCGGGTTCCCCTCATCCTCTCTTCTGGAGCTCGGAAGCAACACGGATTTTACAATGCTCAACATGGATGCGGCAACCATCGAAAAGCTGACCAAAACATACCCGTTCTTCGCCGAGGCGATCATCCCGGCGGGAACCTACAAAGGAATCGATAAGGATGTCCACACGGTCGCCTGCATGGCCCAATGGGTCGTGGACGAGAAGGTATCCGAAGAGATCGTGTATAACCTGACCAAGGCGCTTTGGGAAAAAGGCCAGTTCGTTCTCCTGAAGAAAGGGGAGGCGGCCCAGGAATCTCCGAGCGGCGCCGAAATGATGGCCAGAGCCCATGAAAAGGGGAAAGACGTGCAGCTCAAGACCGCGCTTGCCGGTATGGCGATCCCGCTCCATCGGGGGGCCGAGAAATATTACAAGGAAAAGGGCCTGATCAAATAAAAAAAGCAATGATCTTCAGAGGAGTCGACGGGCGCCGCGGCAGCGGCGCGGCGCCCGATATCGATGAGAAAACATCTTTTTTCTTTCCTGGTCCTGGTTTCACTTCTCGCCATTTTCGGCGCAATCGTCCGGGTACCTCTTCTGGTCATCAGCGCTCCCAGGAAAAGCCGAATCCTGATGGTCCGGCACGTCGCCCCGAGCGATACCTTCGCCACCAAGTTCATCCATTCGGTGGAGCACTGTCCGGTCTGGGAATACTACCGGATCGACGAAAGGCTGCAAATCGTACTCCATGCAACCACCTTTTCCAGCTCGAACGTCGGCCTCCCCTATGCCGCCTTCGGAAAGGAGCGGTTTTCGATAGAGGGAGAGGTGCTCCGGATCTCCAATATGCATCGGGTAATCCCGGAGATTACACTCTGGGTGGATGAAAAATACGACAACACGCTGAAGCTCGGAAAGGAAGACATAAAGCTCTTCGCCCTGGCGGGGAATACGCTGCTCTGTCTGAGCGTCGAAAAAAAATCCCTTTTGAAATGGCTTCTTGCGGCGATTCTGGAGAAAAAATATGGCGCTCAATGAAAAGATCCCCGGTCGCGCGGTGATTACGGAAGATGTCGATATCGTCGCCGAATACGACCCCGAGCTCCGATTCCGGAAGGTGAGCGGTTTTACCTTCCGCCTCGTATTCGGGATGACCTTGATTCTTTCGCTTTTCCATATCTACACCGCCGGTTTCGGCGTCCTCCAGGAATGGCGGCACCGCGCGTTTCATCTGGCTTTCGTTCTTCCCCTGGTTTTCCTCCTCTATTCCATCCGACGGCCGAAAACCATTTCCAGAAAACATCTCGTTTACGATCTGGTCTACGCGCTCATTGGAACCATGACCCTGGCGGCGATCTTTCGGGAGATTTTCGAGCTTTCCGCCGGAAGCGTAGTTCTGATCTCAGCCGCTTCCTTTCTGTTGATACTCTACTTCAAACGCCGCGAGTTTCTGGATGGGCGCATGGCCGCCTGGCTCGATCTTCCCATCTTCTCCGCGATGATTCTGGGGGTAGGATATCTCATCCGGTTCGGCCTGAACCACCTCCACCTGAAACAGGCCTTTACGGATGTCAACGCAGACCTGGTTTTCTGGAGTATTTTTCTCTTCGGGACCTTTGCCGCCATCATTCTTCTTTTTGCCCTTCAATGGGTATATGCGGTCAGATCCCTGGCAAAAAGGGGGGAAATGTCTTACCTACAGGAGAATATCCCCTATTTCGACGTTTTTTTCGCTCTCATGTCCGCTCTGGTATCGGTTTACATTTTCTTGGAGTTCAGCAGCCTCGTCCATCGCTCCGGTCTTCCTCTCAAAATCGATCTGGTGGTGGGCGGATTTGCCATTCTGCTTGTTCTGGAAGGCGCCAGGCGGAGTATCGGGGCGCCGCTTCCGCTGATTTCCTTCATCGTATTGCTCAACTGCTACCTCGGTCCTTATTTTCTCAATATTCCCGGTCTCGGCTTCTTCGCGCATCGAGGCTACAGCATCTCCCGGATCATCGAGCACATGTATCTCGGAACCGAAGGGATTTACGGTATTCCGCTCGGCGTCGTCGCCACCTTCGTCTTTCATTTCGTTCTTTTCGGCATTTTCATCTCAAAGACCGGTCTGGGGCAGCTTTTCATGGATTTCGCCATGGCGCTCGCCGGATGGAGTGCCGGCGGACCGGCCAAGGTGTCGGTCATTTCAAGCGGTTTTCTCGGGTCGATCAGCGGAAGCTCCATCGCCAATACCGTCACAACCGGAGCCTTCACAATCCCCCTCATGAAGCGGGTCGGGTATAAACCTCAATTCGCAGGCGCGGTCGAGGCCGCTGCATCGACCGGGGGACAATTGATGCCGCCCATCATGGGGGCGGCCGCCTTCGTCATGGCCGAGTTTCTCGGCATCCCCTACATCAAGATCGCCGCCTGTGCGATCATCCCCTCTTTCCTCCATTTTTTCGCAGTGGGGATCATGGTTCACTTCGAAGCCAAGAAGCAGGGGTTGAAGGGGATTCCCCGGGAAGAGCTCCCCCGAATCGGCGCCGTGATCCGGAAAGACTGGCTCCTTCTTCTTCCGCTCCTTGTCATCATCTACCTGCTGATCTCCGGTTCTAGCCCCTTTCTCGCGGCCTTTTGGAGCATCATCTATGCGGTGGCGATCGGGCAGATCCACCGAAAAACTTATCCCCATATGATCACACTGATGCTGACCGTCCCGTGCGTTCTGCTCTGGACAAACCCGCTGGCCGGTTTCTCGATCTGGATGGTATTGTGGGTGACCTTTCTGATCGGGGGTTTTCTGCTCACCCGAAGTAGCACCGACACCCGAAGCTGGTTTTTAGGCTTTGTTCCCGCGGGTCTGCTGGTCATTCTCCTCCTTTCCGGGATCGATCCATTCCTTTCGGCGATCTGGGGCCTTCTCGCCATCATCGGGGTGGGGGTTTTCTACGACGAGAGCCGGATGAAGATCCCGGACATCATGAACACGCTCGAATGGGGGACCAAGAACGCCCTGGCGATCGGCGGCGCCTGTGCCTGCGTCGGTTTCATCGTGGGGGCCACCACGCTTACGGGTCTCGGGCTCAAGTTCGCCGCGGCCGTGATCGAGCTCGCAAAGGGAGTGGCGGTTTTCGTGACCACGATCGATTTTATGCATCTTCTCACCCTGAGCGACGCGACGCTTTTTTTCACTCTCGTTTTCACGGCTGTCTCGTGTTTCATTCTGGGAATGGGGCTTCCCACCACCGCCCAGTACATCATCGCCGCCATGGTGGCGGCGCCTGCGCTTCTTCAGTGGAATATCCATCCACTGTTATCCCACATGTTCGTCCTTTTCTATGCCGTACTCGCGGACGTCACTCCTCCGGTCGCACTTGCCGCCTACGCAGCCTCCGGGATTTCGGGCGCCGATCCCTTCCGGACGGGGTTTACCGCCTTTGCGTTATCCTCGGCCAAGGTTTACGTCCCTTTCGCCTTCATCTACTCGCCTGTCATTCTCTGGATGCCGCACATCCTCGATTCGAGCGTGCCGTTCAATTATTTCGAATTTGTCATGGTGTTCGCCACGATCCTTATGGGGGTGATCTCACTTGCCGCAACCATCATCGGATACGTGCGCGATAAATCGACCTTCCCCGAGCGGATCGCCACCGGTATCGCCGCAGGCTGTCTCCTGTTTCACGAGACCACGACCTCCCTGGTCGGAATTCTGATCATGATCGGGGTCTACCTGGTTCAGTGGGCCCGGAGCAAAAAGAGGGGTATCGGGCCGGATGGCGCAAGGGCGTTAGCCATGGAGTGAAAAAGGGCGGTTGTCGACGATTGACCCGCAGGCACCCGGCGATTTGGGAATAGTTGAAGCCGGCGGCATAATCCGATTGCCTGTCAAGTATTATTATTTCAGCAGGTTTCGACGTATAATTCACGTAGTCGGGGCTTTTCGATTTTTCCGGTAGGGTTGCGCGGGACATTTCCAAAGATGATTCGGCGGGGCTGTTTGTAACGCGGCAGCTTGCGGCAGAAATCAAGAATGTCCTCTGCGGTAGCATTGCGGCCGGGTTTAAGCTGTATTACTGCTGCGGCTGTTTCACCCAGACGCGGATCCGGCAGGCCGATCACGGCGACATCCAGCACGGCCGGATGCTCCCGTAAAAAATCTTCAATTTCCACCGGGTAGATGTTTTCACCGCCGGTAATGATGATGTCCTTTTTGCGATCAACGAGCCATATGAAACCGTCTCTATCCTGGCGGACCATGTCGCCGGTCAAAAGCCAGCCGTCGAACAGTGTGTCACGGGTTGCCTGGGGATTTTTGTAGTAAACTTTCATGACTCCCGGTCCCTTGACCATCAACTCACCGGTCTGCCCGGTTGCGACAGCCTGGCGCCGATCATCGACGATTTTAAAATTCCATCCGAAGCCGGGCCGGCCGATGGCGCCGACTTTATGCGAATTTTCGATGCCCAGATGAATGCACCCGGGGCCGGTGGCTTCCGTCAGGCCGTAGTTGGTATCGTATTGATGGTGCGGGAAAACCGTCTGCCATTTTCGAATCAGGAGGGGAGGGACGGGTTGGGCGCCGATATGCATCAGGCGCCACTGGTCGAGGCTGTAGTCCTCAAGCCGCAGTTCGCCGTTTTCAATAGCTGCAAGTATATCTACGGCCCAGGGGACCAGAAGCCAGACAATCGTTATGCTTTCTTCGGAAATGGCTTCCAGTATCCAGCGGGGGTTGATCCCTATCAAGATGACGGCCGGTGCGCCCACAATAAAATTGCCGAACCAGTGCATTTTCGCACCGGTATGATAGAGCGGCGGGAGGCATAAAAAATTGTCGGCGTGGGTTTGATAATGATGCCGGTTTTCCACCAGGCAGGCGGCCTCAAGATTGTGATGGGTCAGCAAAGCGGCTTTGGGGCTGCCGGTGGTGCCGGAGGTGAAGTACAAGGCAGCGTCCTCGTCGATATGGATGGCCACCCCGGGATCTTGCGCGGACTCAGCCGCGAGCAGGTCCTGGTAAAATAGCGCCCCGGGGGGTTTCAGGGATTCCGTTCCCGTAAAAATGTAGGCCGTTACGGTTTTATCGAGGGCAGGTTTAACTCTGCTGATCCGTTCGATGAATTCTTCCCCGAAAATCAGGACGGCGCTTTCGGCGGTTTCGATGCAGCTCAGAATGGTATCGGCCTCAAAACGAAAGTTGAGCGGAACTGCCACCGCCCCGGCGCGCAGGATGCCGAAATAGATGGGAAGCCAATCGAGGCAATTGGTCAGCAGCAGCGCGACTTTATCGCCCCTGCTTACGCCCTGCCGTATAAGCGCCCGGGCCATCTTGCTGGCCCGGGCGTCAAATTCACGCCAGTTCATTTCCGTTCTTTTATTTTCAGCCGGCCGGCGCTCCACCAGAGCTGTCTCGGAGCCGAACCGGCGTGCATTGTCTGCCAGTGTTTCCGCAATCAGCATTGCGCGTTCCCCCTTTTAAACAGTGCCACGGCGATATCAGAACTGTCCGAACAGGTCAAGCCTGGAAATAACCGCCTCCAAAAAAAATCCCGCAGTCCGAACGAACTGCGGGATTAGAGCATCAGTTAAACCGGATTTATTTTTTATCGTCTTTGACTTCCTCAAAATCGGCGTCCACTACATCGTCATCGGGCGCGGAAGCGCCGGGCTGATCCCCCCCCTGGGGACCGGCCTGCTGAGCGCCTGCCTTGGAAGCCTGCTGGTACATGGCTTCCGCCAGCTTATGAGAAGTCTGGGTGAGTTCTTCCGTCAGCCGTTTGATCTCTTCGGCGTCTTCACCTTCCATGGCCTTTTTAAGGGATTCAATTGTCGTTTCGACCTTGGATTTGGTTCCGGCGTCAACCTTGTCACCCAACTCCTTAATTGATTTTTCGGTGGAATAGATCAGGGCATCGGCCGTATTGCGGGCTTCCACCAGGACTTTTTTCTTCTTGTCCTCATCAACATGAAGTTCGGCATCTTTTATCAGCCGGTCGATTTCTTCCTGGGACAGACCGCTGGAAGCTGTAATCTGAATGGACTGCTCCTTGCTGGTGGCCATGTCTTTAGCCGAGACGTTTACGATTCCGTTGGCATCGATATCAAAAGTTACTTCGATTTGCGGGACGCCTCTGGGGGCCGGCGGGATGCCCACCAGTTCAAACCGTCCCAGGGTTTTATTGCCGGCGGCCATTTCCCTTTCGCCCTGAAGCACATGGATCGATACGGCCGGCTGGCTATCGGCGGCCGTTGAAAAGATCTGGCTCTTCTTGGTGGGAATGGTCGTGTTTTTTTCGATCAGTTTGGTCATAACCCCACCCAGGGTTTCGATGCCGAGTGAAAGGGGCGTAACATCCAGAAGCAGAACATCTTTGACATCTCCTTTCAGTACGCCTCCCTGAATAGCGGCGCCGATGGCAACGACCTCATCCGGGTTTACGCCTTTGTGCGGTTCTTTGCCGAATAATTTTTTGACCCGCTCCTGAACAGCCGGCATACGGGTCATGCCGCCTACCAGAATGACCTCATCAATCTGACTGGTGGAAAGACCGGCATCCTTAAGGGCGGTAAGGCAGGGCCTCTCAAGCTTGTCGAGCAGGTCGGCCACAAGAGACTCCAGTTTGGACCGTGTCAGCTTGATGTTCAGGTGTTTGGGACCGCTGGCGTCGGCGGTTATGAATGGAAGGTTCACATCGGTTTCAAAAGAAGCGGACAGTTCCATTTTGGCTTTTTCGGCCGCTTCTTTCAGCCGCTGGAGGGCCATTTTATCTTTGCGGATGTCAATGCCCTGGTCCTTTTTAAATTCCGCAGCCATGTAGTCGATGATTCGCAGATCAAAGTCCTCGCCGCCCAAATGGGTGTCGCCATTGGTGGATTTGACTTCAAAAACACCGTCGCCGATTTCAAGGATGGAAACGTCAAACGTGCCGCCGCCCAAGTCAAAGACCGCGATTTTTTCATCTTTTTTCTTGTCGAGACCATATGCCAGGGATGCTGCCGTGGGCTCATTGATGATCCTCAGGACATTCAATCCGGCGATTTTACCGGCATCCTTGGTGGCCTGTCGCTGGCTGTCATTAAAATATGCCGGTACGGTTACAACCGCATCGGTGACTTTTTCTCCAAGATAATCCTCGGCTGATTTTTTGATGGTTGCCAGAATATAAGATGAAATTTCAGCAGGGCTCAGCAGCTTGCCGCGAACATTGATGTGCGCATCCCCGTTGGGGGCCTGTTCGATCTTATATGGCAAAATTTTAATGTCGTTCTGAACCTCCGAGGAGGCAAACTTCCGGCCGATGAGTCTTTTGACCGCAAAAACCGTATTTTCGGGGTTTGTGATGGCCTGCCGCTTTGCGATCTGTCCCACCAGCCTTTCCCCACTGCTGGAAACGGCAACAATGGACGGTGTTGTACGCCCGCCTTCTGCATTGGTGATAACTTTTGCTTCATTACCCTCCATGATTGCCACGCACGAGTTCGTGGTGCCCAAATCAATTCCGATTACCTTGCCCATGTGTTTTCCTCCTTAGAATTATATATACAGTCAAATTTTTAATATCACCTGAACTTATTACAATTACCTACTTTGAAACCACTACCATGGCAGGCCGCAACAGCCGTTCATGGAGCAGATATCCTTTTTGCAGTTCCTTTATGACGGTTTGCGACGGAAAATCGTCGGTCTCCGCCTGCATGACAGCCTGATGAAATTCAGGGTTAAAAGCCTGTTTAAGCGCATCGATCGGTTTTACGCCGAATTTTTCCAGAATCTTCATTATTTCATCGAGGGTTAACCGAACCCCTTCAACCACGCTGGCATTCGAATTCTCATCGTCACGGGATGATTGAATGGCGCGCTCGAGGTTGTCGACCACGGTCAGTAATTCCATGATCAAAGATTCATTTGCAAATTTTCTGAATTCATCCATCTGACGGGCGGTGCGTTTCTTGAAATTTTCAAGTTCGGCCGCATTTCTCAGGAAACGGTCATAATTTTCCTTGGCTTGCTGTTCTTTTTCCTCAAGTTTGGATTTGAGTTCTTTGATGATGGCCGATTTTTTTTTCTTCTCTTTTAAGACCGCTTCCGTTTTCGGTTCAGTTATGCTGTCCGTTTCGACGGTGTCAGTCTGCTTTGTCGCTTTGTCAGTCATCAGACGGTGTTTACTCCACAAAATTAAAGGGTAATACCCGTATCGCTATCGGCTGGGTAACACCCGAAAATGAATCAATAAATACAAACATTCGCCATTACTTTTTGTCCAGAAAAATAAGACTGTTTGTAACGATGTCAAGGTGTTAATTGGGATGTTTGATGCTTTCAGCGGTTTTTTATGGAAGGAACAACTTTCTGCCGGGCAAAGTTCCGGCGGCTTCAGGTGCCCAGAAGGGTTAAAACTTGCAGGAGCGGGGTAAAATTTCGGCCCGGCCGCAAAAATGAAAAGAGGATTTAAACGGTAAAATGGTTGTGCACCCCCCATCGAATTTCATCCGAAAAACAGCAGTCAAAAATTGACCGGGATCAAACCACGACACAAACCGCATCATTTATCGCTGCTTCCTTCCGGACCTGACGAGGTTCATGACCGTTTGTTGCGCAGAGTCCGGCCGGTATGACCGACCGATTTTCAGAACATAAACCCTCCAGGGGGGATTCAGCCCCGCATAAGCGGATTTCGGGAAAAGGGCACCGCTAACTCCCCGCCTAGCACAACCGTTTCGAGTATATATTTCCTAAAGAGGTTTTTCAAGAGAAAACGCAAGGTAGGCGGATTTGTCTTTGCAGGAAAGTGATCGTTGTAATAACATGGCTTGATTATCTAAAAAGCATAAGTTTACCGGAACACGACCGGACACGCTGCCGGAGCTTTCCGGATAACAGAGAAACACAATATAACAATCCGTGTGACCAGCGGCACCCCATATAGAGTGTTTTTTAATTGACTTGCGGATGGCTTTGTCGTAGCCTGCTATTAATGAAATATTTCGGGCAAATAGACAGCCGCAAGAGGATCTGTTGAATGCAGCAAAAAATTGATTGTCCGGTATGGAAGGAAAACAGATGAAAGCGAATTCGATGACAATCGTGTTGTTGGCCTGTATGATCCTATTTACGGGGTGCGCCGCCCTGGTCGTTGGTACCGCTGCCGGCGTCGGCGTGTATAGCTGGGTAAATGGCGAGTTGAAACGTTCCTACCCGGAAACATTTGAAAAAATTTATGCCATTTGCATCGACACCCTCGAGGATCTTAAAATCACTGTCGGCGAAAAACAGTCGGACGGGATCAGTGCCACCATCAATGCCATGCGGGTCGACGGAACGCCTGTTTGGGTAAAGGTTTTCATGATTACGCCGAAAATCACCGAAGTATCCGTCCGTTCAGGCGTGGTGGGCGTATGGGACAAGAAAGTTTCCGAGCTGATTCATGCCAGTATCGCACAAAGGTTGCCATAACAGACTCATACGTGAAACTGAACGGACGATCAAAGCGTATGAAATGTTTCAACCCGGAGATTCTGTTCTGGTGGGAGTTTCCGGCGGGCCGGATTCTGTTGCGCTGCTGCATGTGCTGAGCCTGCTCGCGCCCCGGTTTTCCCTCTGTCTGGGTGTTGCGCACCTGAACCATGGTTTGCGTCCACAAGAATCCGATCATGATGCCGATTTTGTCGAGTCCCTCGCAAAAAAGATGGGCCTTCCCTGTTATATTCAAAAATCGGATGTCCGTACCTATCAACGCCGGCACAAGCTTTCCACCGAAGAGGCGGCCCGGCAGGTTCGTTATGCCTTTTATGACAGCATTGCAACAACGCACCGGTTCAGCAAGGTCGCCCTGGGTCATCATTGCGATGATAACGCCGAACTCGTTTTGATGTATCTTTTTCGCGGGAGCGGTCCCCTGGGCCTTGCAGGAATCCCGCCCGTGCGCAATGCGTTTTTTATCCGGCCCTTTATCGAAGTCGGCCGGTCTGAAATTATGGGTTTTTTAGAACGGAACGGGCTGGAATATATTCGTGACCGGTCCAATCAGGATGTACGGTTTTTGCGCAACCGGGTGCGTCGGCAGCTTCTCCCGACCCTTAAAAAAGAGTATAATCCGATGATTGTAAACTCCCTGGCCAGGGTTTCGGCGATTTTGAGGTCGGAAGACGAATGGATGGAAAAGCTGGCGGCTCCTCTTTACGACCAGGCCGTTGCGACTGCGCAAGAACATCAAACGGTTTTTCTGATATCAAAGCTGAGCCATCTGCCGGCCGCCGCCGTCAGACGGATTGTCAGGCGAGGCATAGCCGCCATAAAGGGAGATTTGCGCCGGATCAGTTTCACGCACATCATGGCAATTACGAAGTTGATCGCGTCCGATCCGAAGGTAAAGCGGCTGGATCTTCCCGACCGGATCAGCGTCCGGCGCGAAGGGGAACATCTGATATTTTCAAGGGAAACCATACCGCTGCGTCTACTTGAAGGTCTCTCTGGGGCTGGTCGATCGATTCCAACAGCGCCGGATTATGAGTATGCTGTCCAGGCGCCGGGGAAATTGATGATCAGGGAGCTCGGCCGTTTCCTGAAATTCGAAGCCCTGGAAAAGAAAAGGGATATGGATATTCGTCAAGCTGGACATTCCACCGCTTTTTTTGATATGGATAAATTACAATTTCCATTGAAGGTCAGAAATTACAGACCGGGAGATTGTTTTACGCCATTGGGGATGACGGGGACACAGAAAGTGAAAAAATATTTTAGCGATAACAAGGTTCCGCCGGCCGAAAGATTCGTTTGCCCCTTGTTGTTGAGTGACGGAAAAATTATTTGGGTGGCCGGTCACCGCATTGCCGATTCGGTGAAGGTCCTGCCGTCCACCGCAAGGGTTTTAAAAGTGGAGCAGGGGCTTGCTTAACCGTCAATGATGATTAGATTGGCTGCATGGATTTTATAATTGCCCATTGTAAAGGGGCATGGAAAAGGAAATTCTATAAAGGCGCCGAAAGATTTGTTTTTTTAAACCTCAAACTCGAATAACGACATTCGGAATGGGGTTAAAAAACGAACGGATCGGTAAACTTTTTCAGGCGGGATAAAAGTGGGATATACCGGGATTAATCCGAAACAGTCAGGAGGAGCATTCATTTGAATCCGTTTTACAAAAATCTGGCATTATGGCTTGTCATCACCCTGATGATGGTCATGCTGTATAATCTATTCAGTCAGCAGCACGTATCGGAAACAAAAATCAGTTACACGGATTTTCTCGGCATGGTTGAAAGAGGACAGGTCGCCGAAGTCGTGATCCAGGGACAAGAGCTGTTTGTAACTGATACGAATCGTAACCGATATAGCATTTACGCTCCCCAGGACGGTGACCTGATTAAAACCCTCCGACAAAAAGGTGTAACCATACAGGCCAAACCACTCAGCGAGTCTCCCTGGTACATGTCCATTCTGGTTTCCTGGTTTCCCATGATAGTGCTCATAGGCGTCTGGATATTTTTCATGCGCCAGATGCAGTCCGGCGGGGGTAAGGCCCTTTCCTTCGGTAAGAGCCGGGCCCGGCTGTTATCCGATCAGTCCGCCAAAGTGACGTTTGCGGATGTTGCCGGGATTGATGAGGCCAAGGAAGAACTGAGCGAAATCGTCGAGTTCCTGCGTGAGCCCAAAAAGTTTACCCGCCTGGGAGGGCGCATACCCAAAGGGGTGCTGTTGATGGGACCTCCCGGAACGGGTAAAACCCTCTTGGGACGCGCCATTGCCGGTGAGGCCGGTGTGCCTTTCTTCAGCATCAGCGGGTCGGACTTTGTAGAGATGTTCGTGGGCGTTGGCGCTTCACGGGTCCGCGATCTTTTTGTCCAAGGGAAAAAAAATGCTCCCTGCATCATTTTTATTGATGAAATCGATGCCGTCGGCAGGCATCGGGGCGCCGGTCTCGGCGGGGGTCATGATGAAAGAGAGCAGACGTTGAACCAGCTTCTGGTTGAAATGGATGGATTTGAATCCAATGAAGGCGTTATTCTGATAGCCGCGACCAACCGTCCCGATGTGCTGGATCCCGCCCTGCTGCGCCCCGGTCGTTTCGACCGGCAGGTGGTTGTTTCGTTGCCGGACATCAGGGGCCGGGAAAAAATCCTTGACGTTCATATGCGGAAAACTCCAATTTCGCCGGATGTCAATGCCCTGATCCTTGCAAAGGGAACACCGGGTTTTTCAGGAGCCGATCTGGAAAACCTCGTTAATGAGGCCGCTCTGCTGGCAGCTAAAAAAAACAAAGAAAAAATCGAGATGGTCGACTTTGAGGAATCCAAGGACAAAGTCTATATGGGCCTGGAACGCAAGTCGAAAATTATTTCGGATGAGGATAAAAAAACCACGGCTTATCATGAAGGCGGACATGCCCTGGTGGCACGGTTTCTCCCCTTTACCGATGCGGTTAACAAAATCACCATTATTCCCAGAGGCCGGGCTGCCGGTATAACCTGGTTCCTCCCTGAAGAAAGGGATTTTAAATACAAGGACCAGTTGGAGAGCGAGCTTGCGGTGGCTTTTGGCGGACGCGTGGCCGAAGAAATCGTTTTCAAACGCATCAGCACGGGGGCTTCCAACGATATTAAACAAGCAACCGAACTTGCCCAGAAAATGGTGCGGGCCTGGGGCATGAGCGAAAGCCTGGGACCGCTGTCTTACTCAAAAGACGAAGAACATATCTTTCTGGGGCGTGAAATTGCTCAGCACCGGGATTATTCTGAAGAAACCGCCCGCAAAATCGACGCGGAAGTGACCAGCCTGATCAGCAGCGCACATGCCCGCGCCAGGAGGGTTTTAGGAGAAAATATCGATATTCTTCATAAACTGGCGGAGAACCTCCTTGAAAAAGAGACGGTCATGGGTGCTGAACTGGATGCACTCATTCAGACTATGAAACCGGGGTTCCAGCCGCCGTTGATGCATTCGGGAGAAACGGATAAAAAGGAAGATACCAAGAGCTGAACAGGTCTGATCTTCACTTTCCCCTCAGTTTGCCGGAAATTCGTCCAGCAGTGGCGGCAGATTCTGCTTTGGGCGTCGGATAAAAACCAATCGACATGGGATTACACACATTAACATGGGGGGCACACCGCCTTTCATTCGGTGAGCGGACCCATATCATGGGGGTTTTAAATGTTACCCCCGATTCATTTTCCGACGGCGGCAGATTCTATTCCTGCGATGCCGCCGTGGCCCAAGGACTGAAAATGGTTCAGGACGGCGCTGACATTTTGGATATCGGCGGCGAATCGACCCGCCCGTTTTCCGATCCCTTGCCCGCTGAAGAGGAAATCCGGCGGGTTTTACCCGTCATTAAAAAGCTCTCCCGTAAAATTTCCGTTCCGATTTCCATCGATACCACCAAAGCCTGCGTTGCCCGGCAGGCCCTTGACGCAGGAGCTGCGATGATCAATGATATCGGAGCGCTGCGCTTTGATCCGGACATGGCCCAGGTGGCCGCAGCCTATCAGGTGCCGATTATTCTGATGCATATGAAGGGAACCCCGCGAACCATGCAGGTGGCTCCCCATTATGAAAACCTGGTTGCGGAGATTAAATCGTTCCTGTCAGATGCCGCTGACCGGGCGCAGGCAGGCGGAATTCCCGGAACCCATATCATTCTCGATCCGGGAGTCGGCTTCGGTAAAACATTTCATCACAACCTGGTTCTGATCAACCATCTCTATGAACTTAAGTCCCTGGGCTTTCCGATTCTGGTGGGACCGTCCCGAAAAGCATTTATTCGTAACATTCTCAAAAACAAAAATCTGCCGGATATCGATCCGGATTCCGAAATTGTGGAAGCAGGCACCCAGGCTGCAATCGCAGCGGCGATCCTGAAGGGGGCCGACTTCGTAAGGGTGCATGACGTTGCCCGGACCCGGCCGACCGCAGCGCTTTGTGACGCAATTAAAAAGGCAGTATTAGTTTAGCTATTAAAAAAATACGATGATTTGAGGAACGGCTGAATTGATACAAAAGGCAAAGGAAAACAGCGATGCTTCTCGTTATTGATGTGGGCAACACCCATACGGTTATGGGTATATTCAACGGTGAAAAACTGGTAAAAGACTGGCGTATCCGCACGGAAAAAAACGCAACCGAAGATGAATTCAGCGTTCTGGCAACCGGGCTGTTCGGCGGCAGCGACATTCCCTTTGAGGCTGTGGAAAAAACCGTCATTTCCTGCGTGGTTCCACCCATGGTAAAGGTTCTGGATGCGTTTTGCCGAAAATATCTGGGGCGGGCGCCACACTGGGTTGATGCCAAAACGGCCGCCGGCATGCCGATCCTCTATAACAACCCGATGGAGGTAGGTGCGGACCGGATCGTTAATGCGCTGGCCGCCTTTCACAAGTATAAAACCGCTCTGATCGTAGTTGATTTCGGAACGGCTACGACCTTTGACGTAATTTCCTCCGGGGGTGAGTATCTCGGCGGGGCTATCAGCCCCGGCATCATGATCGCTGCCGAAGCGTTATATAAAGAAACATCCAAGCTCCCCCGGGTTGAAATTATGGCGCCGCCGAAAAACATCATCGGCAAAGATACTGAAAACAGCATCAAGTCCGGTATTATTTATGGCTATGCCGGGCTGGTTGATGGGATGGTAGAGCGAATGAAAACTGAAATGGGGACAAACCTTAAAGTGATTGCCACCGGCGGGCTGGCGGCACTGATGAAGGATGTTGCCGGAACGATCGAAGCGATCGAACCGGATTTAACCCTCAGAGGACTCAAGATCATCAGCGAAAATATCTGATTTCAGATCCGACCGGTCTTGCGCATCATTTCCTTATAAACGCGGTAAAAGTAATCGTTGTCGGTGATGCCGCGTCTCAATATTTTGTCGAAGTCTTTGATGTTGCTGATATTAATAATGATATTGACGCTTTTATTGAAAGCCATCATATGGTCCATGGTACGAAACCGGTTGCTGATGAGGACAACAAACATGTTCCGGCGAATCGACATGTTCAAGCGCTCAATGAAAATCAGGATTCCGTTTCTGTCCGGGTCGGCCGTGTCAAATTCTTCATCCACCAGGGTCAGATCGTAATTATGATAGCGCATCTTTTTAAGTGCGTCTCTGGCGTTTTCTGCTATGGTAATATGGTAGTCCAAATCCGCCAGCGCGTTGTTGATGGTTTTTCGGATGCCGGGATCCGCTTCGCAGACCAGAGCGGTCTTGCCTTCTTCCTCTATGAAATCAAAAGGCTTGTCCGTTGCATCGTAGGTTTCCGCAGCCGCAGCCATCGGAGAAATTTCCGGTTGCCGGGGTGATTCTTGCGGTTCAGCCGAGGGGGCGCCTATGGTTATTTTCTCCTTGCATTTAGGGCAGCGGAGGGTTGCCACCTTGTCCGTCGGAATTTTTTCGTCCGGGATCTTAAATTTGCTTTGACAATTATCGCAGGTAATATCCATGATGCCTGAAGCTGCTCCTCTCTATTTTTTCCTGCCGTATTTTGCGTCCATTTCAAGGTTTTCAATGTCTGTTGTGGCTTCACCGCGCGAACTTTTAACCTTGTCGATGCCGCGGCCGACAATCCCCCTGCGGGAGGCATAGGCCAGGGCGGTTTCTTCGGTGATGAGTCCTTTTTCATACAGACCGATAATATAGTCGTCGAATGTTGTCATCCCAAAAGCGTTGCCGGCCTGCATGATTTCATAAAAAGTTTTGCCTTCTGACTCACCGTGTAAAATGGCATCGGTCACCCGGAGGTTTGCTCCTAAAATTTCAAACGCCGCCACCCGCCCGCCGCCGACCTTGGGCAGGAGACGCTGACAGACGATCCATCGAACCGTGTCGGCCAGGCGAATCCGGAGCTGATTTTCCTCTTCGGTGTTGAACATGCCGAGAATGCGGTTGATGGTTTGACCGGCATCGACGGTATGCAGGGTGGTCATAACCAGGTGGCCGGTTTCAGCGGCGCTTAATCCGATTTCAACGGTTTCGCGGTCGCGCATTTCTCCGACGAGGATAACCTTGGGCGCCTGTCGCAGGGCCGCCCGAAGCCCGCTGGAAAAGGCGTCAAAATCGGTACCCAGTTCGCGCTGGTTGAAAGTGGATTTTTTGTGAGGGTGCTGGTATTCAATGGGATCCTCAAGGGCAATGACATGAACCGATTTGTTGTTGTTGATTTCATCCAGAGCCGCTGCCAGGGATGTCGATTTGCCGGAGCCGGTTGCACCGGTTACAAAAACAATCCCGTTTTTTTCCTGAGCGATTTTGTAAAAAGCCGGCGGAAGGTTAAGCTCCCTGATGGTCGGTATCTTTGATTCAAGTTTCCGCAATACAATTGAATAGTTGCCGGATTGTGAAAAGATGTTGACACGAAAGCGGGCTTTGCCGGCAAGGGCATAGGAGAGGTCGCAGGATCCTTCATTAAGGAGTATTTCCGTCAGGCGGCGGTCCTGATTGATGAGATTCAAGGCTAAAATTTCAGTCTGAAAAGGTGTAAGTTCTCTGAATTCGGGTTCCATTTCCACGCCGACCAGTTCACCGGCGCTTTCAACCTGAAGCGGTTTGCCAACGGTCAGGTTCAGGTCCGATACGTTGTTATGGGAGTCCAGCATCTTTGTTAAGATATGATCGATTTCCTGTTTTTTCATGAGAGTATCCCCGATTGCTAAGCTTCGGTAAAGTCAGCCGGCGGCGTTTTCAAGAATGGCCGGAAACGTCCCTTGTCGTTTGATTTGGCATAGGCCTCATCCGCACTGATCCGCCGTTTTTCAAGCAGTTCCATGATGGCGTCGTCCAGAAGCTGCATGCCGTATTTCTTGCCGGTCTGAATCATGGAATTGATCTGATGGGTTTTAGCTTCGCGGATCAAGTTGCGAACGGCCGGGTTGGCGATCAATATTTCAAGGGCCGGGATGCGTCCTTTCACGTCGATGCGTTTAAAGAGAACCTGGGCGATGATCGCCCGCAGGCCATCCGACAAGGTTGAGCGGATTTGAGGCTGCTGGCTGGCCGGAAAAACTTCAATGATGCGATCGACGGTTTTGGCGGCACTGGAGGTATGCAGGGTACCGAAAACAAGGTGGCCGGTGGAGGCGGCCTCAATTGCCAGGGAGATCGTTTCCAGGTCTCTTAATTCCCCCACCAGAATAATATCGGGATCCTCGCGTAAAGCCCCCCGCAAAGCCGCACTGAAGGTCTTGGTGTGAAGCCCCACCTCGCGATGATTGACGATGCACGACTGGCTCTCGTGCACAAATTCGATGGGGTCCTCAACGGTGATGATATGGTCTTTGCGTGTGCGGTTGGCCACGTCGATAATGGCTGCAAGGGTCGTTGACTTCCCGCTTCCGGTGGGTCCGGTCACTAGAACCAGTCCCCGGGGGAGTCCGGCCAGTTTTGACATGACCGGGGGCAGTCCCAGTTTTTCGGCCGTCATGATGGTACTGGGAATTTCTCTAAAAACGGCGGCAACACCATATTTCTGCATAAAGAAGTTGGCCCGGTATCTCGCCAGTCCCGGGATTTCATAACCGAAGTCAGCGTCACCGGTTTCTTCGAACAATTTGACTTTGTCTTCCGGGGCGATTTCATAAAGCATGGCTTTTAATTCGTCATTTTCAAGTTTTTTATACTTGACCCTTTCCATATCTCCCCGTATTCTGAGTGCAGGCGGCTGTCCGGATACCAGATGAAGGTCGGAAGCTCCCTGGTCATTCATGAGTTTGAAAAATGCATCAATTTTAGCCATCGATGACTCCTAATCTTTCCGTAAATTTTTTTGGTTTTAAGTCCCGGACGGAAAAGTTTCTCCGGTTTTCCATCGACAATATGGATTTCCGCATCAGGATTACAACAGCGAACCTGATAACCTAAAAAGGCTGCTGACCACAAATGTCCGCAGAAATATCACTACCAAGAAGACAATAATCGGAGAAAAATCAATGCCGCCGAAGCTGGCGGGCAAAAAGATTCGAATACGATATAAAATTGGTTCCGTAATATTATGAATAAACCGAACGATTGGATTAAAGGGGTCGGGGTTAACCCAGGATAATACCGCCCGGGCAACGACTATCCACATGAAACAGAGGAGAGCAAGATCCAGAATCTTTGCAATTGCCATTAAGAAATAGCCGAAAACAAACATTAATAAAAACCTTTGACAGCAAAAAATGCGGTTGAAAATTCTCGATTTGTTTTCCTGAAGAATTCTACTTCGCTAATTTGATTATATTTTTGATGATAAGTCAAGATATTTTGAGCTAAAGGGATTGACATCCCGAAGGGGTGAACGCTATGGTGCAAGATCATGGCAGTGCCCCGGAGCAACGGGACGCCCGGACCGTGCCAAGAAAATGCTGATGCGTTGTTTTTGGCTTCCGGCAAAAACCACAGGAAATTTTTTGAAAAGGGAGTGGGCGCTTGTCGAAAATAAAAAAAAGAATAGGGGTGCTAGGTGCGGGCAACATGGGCGAAGCATTCGTGGGGGCGCTGGTGCGATCCAAAGTTTCCGCGCCCGCCATGATTGCCATCAGCGATGTTCGTAAGGAACGCCTTGATTTTATGCGTGCGACTTACGGAGTTTTACCGATTAGCGACAATTTTAAACTTTTTAACGACTGTGCCGTGGTGATACTTGCCGTTAAGCCGCAGCAAACAGAGGGGGTGCTCAAACAGATCGCCGGTCATGCCGGATATGGAGTGGCGGTGCGGAAACTGTTTATTTCAATCGTGGCGGGAATACCAATCCGGAAAATCGAGGAATTGCTGTATGCTACCCTGGATAAAGGTTTGCACAAAAAACTGCCGGTCATCCGGGTCATGCCGAATACACCTGCGCTTGTTTCAGCCGGAATGTCCGGCATGAGCGCCAACACGAATGCCACCGAAGCGGATCTTGCGACGACCCGGACAATTTTAAAGGCATTGGGAAAGGTCATGGATTTCAAGGAGGCCGATTTGGATGCCGTTACCGCTCTTTCCGGTTCAGGGCCGGCCTATGTTTTCTACTTTATCGAATCCATGATAGCAGGGGGACTGGCGGCCGGTCTTGAACCGCATGCAGCCGAGACCCTGACGCTGCAGACCCTGAAAGGGGCTTTACAACTGTTGCAGGATAGGGGAGAATCTCCGGAAATCCTGCGCCGGAAAGTGACTTCTCCCGGCGGCACAACCGAAGCCGCCCTCAAGGTAATGGAGAGTCGTCAGGTTAAACAAAACATTGTTGCGGCCATTGTTGCAGCCGCCCAACGGTCGAAAGAACTCAGCCGCTGATGTTTGCTGAAACGGTCACGTATCCTGCTGCTTTCATTGCGGGCGTTTTTTCTTTTTTTTCGCCCTGTATCCTGCCCCTGATACCGGGATATTTTACGTTTATAACCGGATATTCCCTGGACGAACTGACCGGCGGGGCGATCGCCGGTATTCGCAAAAAAGTCCTGATTTCAACGATTGCCTTTGTGCTGGGGTTTTCAGTCGTGTTTATGCTGCTGGGGGCTTCAGCGTCGTTTGCGGGCAGTCTGTTGTTCAGGTATCGTGACGGGATTCGCATCATCGGCGGTTTGCTCATCGTGGTGTTCGGCGTTCATTTAACCGGTTTGGTTCGAATTCCCCTGCTCGATTATGAAAAGCGAATTCAAGTGGAAAGAAAACCGGTCCATTTTCTGGGGACATTTTTGGTCGGCATGGCGTTTGGAGCGGGCTGGAGTCCCTGCATCGGGCCCCTGCTCGGATCGATTCTGGTAGTCGCGGGCGGCAGGGAGACGGTTCAAGAGGGGATGGTGCTGCTGGGCGTCTACTCGGCCGGGTTGGCTGTGCCGTTTCTGATCATTTCCGTTTTTATCGGCTTTCTGCTGGTCTTTATCAGAAAGACAACCCGGACTCTGAAATATTTAAACTGGGCCGCCGGGATTCTATTGATCATTCTGGGGCTCATATTGATGACGGACCAACTCAACCTGTTAGCCGGTGCAATATACTAAATGTGTACCTGGTCAGGAGTTGACAATGAAATATAAACTTGCGGGATGGGTGGCGGCGACCCTGATTTTCATGGGATTACTATCGGTCGGCAGTGCGTTTGCCTCGGGCGGCATTCAGTGGCAGTCTTATGAAACCGGAATGGAGCTTGGAAAAAAAGAAAACAAAAAGGTGTTTCTGCATTTCTGGTCGGAAGACTGCGAGTACTGCAAAAAAATGGCAAAGGAAACGTTTGCCGATTCAGCCGTGATCGCCTATTTAAACAAGAACTTTATTTCCATCAAGGTGAATTCCGACAAGGAGCGGGCGTTGGTTTCGGAATACAACGTACGCGGTCTGCCGGACAACTGGTTCATTGCCGAAAAAAATGAAATCATCGGAAACCAGCCGGGATATATACCGGCGGATATGCTGCTGCCGCTGTTAAGGTATATTCACACCAACAGCTACAAAAAAATGTCATATGGCAAATTTCTGAACGAAAAATAACGGCCACGGTGCCTGGATGTCCTTTGCCCCGGATTAGACACCCAGGTATTTTGAGGCTATCGGGGGTAGCGATGCAGGTATCTTTTCAGCAGGCGGATGAGGGTGGACAGAATTACTCCGGCGTTTAAAACGATCAGGAGCACCGGGATCCAGAGGTACCTTTGGGTAACGGGATTTTCACGGGCTACGGAGATTCCGCAAAAGCCGAAAAAAATAATGACTCCCATACAGACAATAACGATATAACAGGCGGCGTCGGAATCATACCAGGGAACGATAATTTTTCGAAAAAAAGGATTTTGATCCATTCGCATCGCTTGACCAGTTCTGATGGGAAACAGTGTTAAATACCAGGACCGTAAAAAGTTCCTATAACCGACATATATCAGCTGTTATAGCGAAAAATCAAGCCATGAAAAGGACAAATAACTTTTCAAGCTTAGGTGGAAAAAGGCCTTTGCAAAATGGTTCTTCATGCAAAGGCTGCATGAACAGCGCAACCGTCCGGGCGCTGATCTTGAGTTTCGTATTGGCGGGTATTTTGTGGGGGTGCGCTTTGCCGCCTCAAAAGCTGATCATCCAGGATAGTTTAAAAGAATTTGAGGCCGGAACCATTGTAGTTGCGGGGACCGGTGTTTCAACAACTTTTGACGCCCTGATAGATGAATTAAAGGATGTACGGGTGATTTATGTGGGCGAAAATCATATTGATCCGGCCCACCACCGGATCCAGTTAAGCATCATTCAGGCGCTGTACCGGGAAAGGTCCGATCTGTCCGTGGGCATGGAAATGTTCGACCGTTCCTACCAACCCATACTCGACCAGTGGTCCCAGGGGCTGCTGCAACAGGACGAATTTGTTAAAAAGACTCACTGGTACAGTAATTGGCGTCACCCTTATGAATTGTATGCCGAACTCCTTGATTATATAAAAATAAAAAAAATACGACTTGTGGCGCTGAACCTGCCGTTTCACATTCCGCCCAAGATACGCATCGGCGGAATCGACAGCCTGATGGAGTGTGATTCCGTTTATCTTCCCACAGAGATCGACACAACCAACTTGGCGCACCGGGCTTACCTTGAGGAAATCTTTAAACAGCACCACGGCCGGGTGCGTGATAGTTTCGAAGGGTTTTATACGGCCCAATGTGTTTGGGAGGATGTTATGGCGGAATCGATCGCCGAACATCTCAAAGAAGGTATGATGGTCGTCCTTGCGGGAAACGGCCACATTATCCGCAAATTCGGCATTCCCGACCGGGCGGCCAAGCGTTCCGGAGCGTCTTTTCGAACCATTTATCCGGCGCCTGCCGGAAGCAAGGTGACGGATGACGTCGCCGACTTTATATGGGTTACACAATGAAAGAAATTTCCTTTGTTTTCAATGCGTTTTATCCAAAGTTTTTTTGCGGAAATGATCGTCGAGGAGCATTCCCGCCGGTTTACGGATTCAGGCGCAGGTGAAATCAAATCGCAACATATAGAATTTATTTCTTGACAAACAACTATATATTGGGATAGTAACCATCTTGCCGTCTTAACGATGAGTTTCCGCAAGATGATGTAATTCTCAGCTCTTCAGATTAAAAACAGTTTATCAATCCACTATAGGCCGGTTAGGGGGATGCACGTGTTTGAAACGATAAAAAAGCGCGATGGTCGGATTTTGGATTTTGATTCAGCAAAGATTACCAATGCGATTGCAAAGGCGGGAAAGGCCACGGCCGAATTTGATCAGCGGGAAGCCAGAAAATTGACCCTGCGGGTCCTGACACTGGCGCATGAACTGCGCCTGGGACCGGTTCCCGAAGTGGAAGAGATCCAGGATATTGTTGAACGGGTGCTGCTGGATTCACCCTATTATAAATCCGCCAAAGCCTATATCCTGTATCGTGAACAGCATGCTCAGATCCGCAGCATCACCACCAAGGCAAACATCGATCTGGTGGATCACTATATCCAGAAGCTGGACTGGAAAATAAAAGAAAACAGCAACATGTGCTATTCCCTGCAGGGGCTTAATAATTATATTTCTTCGGATGTTACCTCGGAATACTGGCTCAACAGTATCTATCCCCCCGAGATCAGAAGAGCCCATAAAAACGGGGATCTACACATTCATGATCTCAGCCTCCTTTCCGTCTACTGCGTTGGGTGGGATCTGCAGGACCTGCTGAGACAGGGATTCAAGGGGGTTGAAGGGAAGGTGGAAAGTGCGCCGCCGAAGCATCTGCGCTCCGCCCTTGGGCAAATTGTTAATTTTTTCTATACGCTGCAAGGAGAAGCGGCCGGAGCCCAGGCCATTTCCAATTTTGACACCCTCCTGGCGCCTTTTGTTCGTTATGATAAGCTTGGTTTTGACGAGGTAAAACAGGCGATCCAGGAGTTTGTTTTTAACATCAATATTCCGACCCGGGTGGGCTTTCAAACACCGTTTACCAACATCACCCTCGATCTTTATGTGCCCGGCATTCTTGCCCATCAGCCCGTAGTCATCGGCGGCAGGGAGCGGAAGGAGACCTATGCCGAATTCCAGCCGGAGATGGACATGATCAACCGGGCTTTTGCCGAGGTTATGATGGAAGGCGATGCCAAGGGCCGGGTCTTTACCTTTCCGATTCCAACTTATAATATTACCGCAGATTTTGACTGGGACAACCCCAATATCGACATGATCTGGAAAATGACGGGCAAGTACGGGATTCCCTATTTTTCAAATTTTGTAAATTCAGATATGTCTCCTGAAGATGCCCGCTCCATGTGCTGCCGGCTGCGGCTGGACAACCGCGAACTTTTAAAAAGAGGCGGCGGACTTTTCGGCGCCAATCCCCTGACGGGGTCCATCGGCGTGGTGACCATCAACCTGCCCCGGATCGGGTACCTGGCCGAGAATGAGGAAAATTTTTTCAACCGTTTAAAAGACAATGTGCAGCTGGCCATAAAAAGCCTGACGATCAAGCGAAAGATTCTGGAAAAATTTACCGATAAAAACCTCTACCCGTATTCCATGTTTTATCTTCGGGAAATCAAAAACCGAAGCGGCCTGTACTGGAAAAACCATTTTTCCACCATCGGGATTATCGGCATGAATGAAGCCAGCTTGAACCTTCTGGGTGAAAATATTGCCAGCCGGGCCGGACAGCAGTTTGCTTTAAAGGTTATGGATTTTATCCGCGCCATCATCACCCGTGTCCAGGAAGAAACCGGCGACATTTTCAACCTGGAAGCAACCCCGGCCGAGGGGACATCCTATCGCCTGGCAATGCTGGATAAAAAACAGTATCCGGCTATGCAGTGCGCCAATGAAAGCGACTTCCAGAAAGGTGCGGCCCCATATTATACCAATTCGACGCAACTGCCCGTGAACTATACCGACGACATTTTTGAAACCCTCATGCTGCAGGACAACCTGCAGGCGAAATATACCGGCGGCACCGTGCTGCATATTTTCCTGGGTGAGAATGTCAGCGACACCGGGGTCATCAAGAGCCTGGTCCGAAAGATTTCAGCCAATTACCGGCTGCCCTATTTTACCCTGACTCCGACCTTCAGTATTTGTCCATCTCATGGTTACCTGCCCGGCAAGCAGGATTCCTGCCCCAAATGCAGGCATGAAACCGAAATCTATTCGCGGGTGGTCGGGTACCTCCGGCCGGTCAAACAGTGGAATAACGGCAAACAGGCCGAATTCGGCATGCGAAAAACCTTCAAGGTGGCCTGATATGATTTTCGGCGGAATGCAGAAAAACTCGCTGATTGATTATCCCGGAAAGATCAGTTGCGTCCTGTTTACCATGGGGTGCAATTTCAGATGCCCGTACTGTCACAATCCCCAGCTTGCCAGGGGAGGTATGGACGGCCCGGTCGTATTTGATGAAAAAACCGCTTATGATTTTTTAGAAAAGCGAAAGGGATTTCTGGAAGGGGTGGTTATCTCCGGCGGGGAACCGACGCTTCAGGACGATCTTGCGGGGGTATGTGAAAAAATCAAGCGGATGGGATATCCGGTCAAACTCGACACCAACGGCAGCCGTCCGCAGGTTTTAAAGCGACTGATGGATGATGCCCTGGTGGACTATATCGCCATGGACATCAAAACAGATCCTTGCAGCTACAGCCCTCTGATACAAAAGGATTTCAACCCATCGTCCCTGCTGGAGAGCATCCGCCTTGTAATGCAATCAACCCTTGAATATGAATTTAAGACCACCTGCATCAAGCCGCTGGTGGACGCCGCCGTGATAGAAAATATTTCCCGACTGATCAGCGGCGCCCCGCTTTACGCCTTGCAGCAGTTTCAACCTGCCGACGTGCTGTGCCCCGATTTTTTCCAGCAAAACGATCGCTGTTTCAGCGAACATGATCTCATGGATTTAAAGTCGATCGCACAACCCTGGGTGGGTGAGTGCCTGGTCCGATAGCAGCAGGTTGTTGAAATCGGCCGGTTTCAGCGTCTATCCGATCGTACTTTTAACAATGCCCAGCAGCTTGTCCGGGTCAAAGGGCTTGGACAGGTAAGCCACCGCGTTTTTGGCGGCGTGCTGCCCTGCAATGCCGCTGATGATAATCACCGGAGTGTTTTTAAAATCCTTTTCCCTGGTCAATCTTCGGTAAAATTGACTCCCCCATTCTTCAGGCATTTGCAGGTCGAGGGTGATCAGGTCCGGCTTTTCAATTTTTAATGTTTCAAAGGCCGCTACTCCGTCGGAAGCGGTACAGGTTTCGTAGCCGTTGTCATTAAACAGCGTTACCAGGTATTTAACGATGACCGGGTCGTCATCTACGACCAAAATTTTTTTCGCCATTAGAACCCTCTCTTTTGAATGCGGTATGACTAGTTTTCTTTGAGGTGACATTCACCGCAGAGCACCGGTCCTGCCTTTTTTTCGAGATGACAGCCTTTGCACTGCAGATGATACACCCTTGCCAGCGACATGGGACTATCACCCTTTTGCAGGGTATGACATTCCGAACACATCGTGCCGACCGAGTCTTCGTCTTCGACCCGCTGGCCGTCTGTGTAGACATGGTGGCAGGTGGCGCAGTCTTCTATCTGCGCGGTTTCATTGTGGATATCATGCTCAAAAGAAACCGGCGGCCGCATCCGGGATGTGAACGCACCGTCCTTTACAAATTTGATATCTTCCTGGGAACTGGCAGAGAAAACAGCAAGGATGGAAGCTGTTACCGTCAAGATAAGCGATGCCGTCAGAGTCCGTTTTTTCATTAGGTGCACTCCCTTGTTAAAATCCTTCTAAATAGTGATTGCAGGTCGTCTCAGGCCGGTTCATGCCGCCGGTTTTTCGATGGTTTCGTAAAGTATATCCCCCAGAAACTTGAGATCCATATCCAGCCCATAATGATGAATAATATCCTCCAGGCCGCCGTGGCAGTTATGGCAGGGCGCGATGATGGTTTTGGCGCCTCTGGCTTTAGCGGCAAAAAGCTGCTCGGCCTTTATTCTGTTTCCTTCTACCCGGGTCATCTTAAAGGGAGGGCCGCAGTTGATGACGCCGCCGCCGGCGCTGCAGCAGTAATTGTGCTCCCGGTTCGGATGCATTTCGATAAACTCGCTGCAAGTCGCCCGGACAACATAACGGGCCATCTCATGCAGACCTCTGCCGCGGACCGTGTTGCAAGGGTCATGAAAGGTAACCGGCTTTTCATATTTTTTGACGATTTTCAGTTTACCCTCTTTCAGCAGCTCGTAATAGAACTGCATGGCATGCACGATCGGGATGGGGGTCATTTTCCAGCCGAGCGCCCGGTTGCCCACGTCGTAAATCGACCGGAAAGCATGTCCGCATTCCCCCATGACGATTTTTTTGACCTTGAGTTGAAAAGCGGATTCATAGTGTACCTTTTTCAGCCGCGTCATCATTTCATTGTCGCCGGTAAACATGCACATGTCGCTGTTATCCCAGCCCGGCTTGGACGGCATGGTCCAATCCACGCCGGCCGCATTCATAATGACGGCCGCCTGGTAAATCAGCTGAGCCCGGAATTTCGGTTCCGGTCCGATGACGGAATAGTAGATTTCGGCACCTTCTTTATCCAGCGGGATCCGCAGGTTCGGTATTTCGTCCTGGGCCTCTTCTTCCTGCCATTGCAGACTGTCGATCCACTCGTCATCTTTGACCCACATCTGATTCATGGTGGCGGCATGGCTGTGGGCGGTATCCTGGATGTACTGCGGGGTTACCCCCAGCTTGTGGCAGATCCGGCGCATGACCAGCATTAAGTAGGCCACATCGATGCCAAAGGGGCAGTACATGGCGCAGCGCCGGCACAGATTGCATTCGGTTGAGGCGATTTCACAGGCGCGCTTAATAAAGTCCGGTGAAACATTCCCCTTTTTTTTCAATACTTCCCAGATGGTTTGCTTGACTTTGCCGGCCGGTGCAAACTTCGGGTCATTATCATGGGAAAGATAAAAATGACAGGCTTCGGAACACAGGCCGCAATGGACGCACGTATCCACATAGGTCTTTAAACGCGCTCCGGTCTCACCGGATAACACCTTGTTGATGACCTGTTCAATTTTTTCAGGGGTCAGCTTGGCGGCACCCTGTTCAATGCCTTTATCAAACACTTTGGCTTCGGTTTTCGTTGCAGGTTCGCCCATAATCGTTACTCCTTATATGCGAGAAAAAATCTTTATTACCAGTCCTTGACATTTCTGACGGCGCCGAATTCAGAACCCATGTACCCGCGTGTAAACGGGAAGAACAGCATGTGGCTCAGGCGGGTAAAGGGAATGACCGCCAGCATGATCTCCCCCGAAAGAATATGGAGAAGCGCTATCCATTGGTGTCCGACCCACTGATGATAAGTCCAGAAACCGGTCACAAACGGAGCCGCTATGATTGACAGGATAACAAAGTCGGATGGCGACGTCAAAAATTTTACTTCCGGTTGCGTGATCCGTCGAACCGCAAAAAATACACACCCCGCAATAACGATCAGCGTCATGAAATCGGCTGCGCCGTCCGGCAGAAACCACCAGCTGATATTCCACGATTCTTTTACAAGAATGATATGCGCAAACAGAAAAATCGGCACAAAGATGAGGCCGATATGAAATAAAAAGGTTACGATGGTTAAAATCGGATTTTTTCTGGAATTGACGCTTGCAAACGGGATGATCCAGTGAAATATCGATCGCAGGGCAAACTTCGGACTCATGTAGGCATATACCATCGGATCTTTTTTCTTTGCCAGCAAAGCCATAGAGACCAGGCGGTAGATGCTCCCGCCGATAAAGATAATAAAGGCAACCCACACCAGCGGGCCGCTGACAATGTTGTAGAGTGTGTGCATGGAATCTTCTCCTTAGTTAGCCGATAATATCTGTTAGCGCTAAAACCTGCCGGAAATAGGTCCCCTGGTCGGCATCGCCGCTGATGCCGCGCACAAGCAGTTTGCTTCCATCCGGGCTGAAACAGGGGTTCCATAGATGGCTGAATTGCGATTTCAAGGCCCGTCCGTCAACCATAATCCGGTAGCTGCCGTTTTTTTCAACTTTCGCGGCAACGTGCCTGCTGTCGGGGCTGAAAACCGGCTGCCAGGCCATGTCGAATGTTTCATTCCAGGCTTTGCCGTCAACCACGACCGCCCACCGTCCGTCCTCTTTGCCCAGACAGGCGACACGGCCGCCGTCCGGGCTGAAAACGGCGTCAGTAACAAGGTCGCCGAAAGTCAGGGTCCAGGGATTTTCATTGATCGCAGCGGTCCAGCGCCCGAATTCGGGCGCTACAATGGCGGCGATATTTTTCCCGTCGGCGCTGTACATATGGTGCCACAATTGAACAACGCCGCGATTCCACAAAGGTTTGCCGTCGCGGGCCAGAATCCATCCCCCCGGGGTTTTGACCGGAGCGGTGACACTGCCGTCGGTCGGACTGAACACGGGCTTCCATACGGTGGGGTAACTCTGGCTCCAGCAGATGCCGTCCACGGCAATGGTATAATCATAAAGCGACGTGCGGACTTCTGCGGCTACATGCTGCCGGTCTTTGCTGAAGGCAATCTCCCAGGCATTAACAAAGTTTTTGTTCCATATTTTGCCGTCAACCGCTACCGAATAACATCCATCCTGAAATTTGAAAATTTCAGCTTCATTGAATGGCACCGACTGGACCACGGCTGCCGTCCCCTTGCCGTCCGGGCTGACTGTAAGATTGGTCATGGAAAGAAAGCCTTCTTCCCAGGGAGCGTCGTTGACGGCCGCAAAATATTTTCTATCATTTTTACATGACACAATAATGTCGCTGCCGTCAGGTCCGAACTGGGTATCCCACACATATTCAAACCGGCTTTGCCACGTTTCTCCGTCAACGGCGACGGTCCACTCGCCCGTATCGGAAACCAAAGCGGTGAGGCGGTTGTCCGGGGAAAAGCGCGCGTACCAGATCTTGTCGAATGTGTTTTCCCAAGGCGTTCCGTTTAGGCAGACACTGAACTCAGCAGCTTCATTTTTAATAATGGCAGCTACTTTTTCGCCGTCCGGACTGACCTGCAGTTCTTCCATGTATTCATAATTTTTTTTCCATTCGCTGATATCGGCAATCACCCGTTTGCCGATTTCCCAGTCCCAGCTGTTCGAATTATGCATGGTATTTTCTCCTCTTGAGCTTCATTCTGAAAAGCTTATTGATCGCATCATACAGCGCTGCATTCATGCAGTTTTTAAAAAAACAAATGGAATTTATGACATATTTAAATTTAAATTCAAGTGGAATTTGTATTTTTTGCACAAATGCAGCTTTTGTTGGATTTTTTAATTGCAATATTAGTAGGTTAAGATTTTTGCGGAAAAAGATTGTCTTAAACGCCGTTCCATGTTAGCAAAACAGGCGAAATGTACTTGTGCGGGGCCATGTGACCGGCAGGGAAAGGCGGAAGTTTATAACAGCATGTGCATTCTAAAGGAGGTACGCTAAGTGGATCAGATCAAAACTTACACACCCATTGTTGTGGCCGTTCTTATTGGCATTATATTACAGGGAATATTGGTTCTGGCGGATGGTAAAGCGACACCAGGCGCCGCCGCGGTTGAATTTGCCAGGGCATTTTACCGGGTCGACCCTGAGATGTCGTCTCTTCTCTGCAGCAAAAACCTGGAAATGGATGAGGGCCGGGTGGTGGAAGCATATATCCAGGGAGTGAAACAGGAGGCCGCAGATCGTGGGTTCGGCCAAGATAATTTGAAATATACCCTTTACCACATTGAAACCCATACCCGCATGGTTGACGACGGTACCGCCGAGGTGAAGTTGACCGCTACGAGAAGGGTATCCATCAACCCGGTTTATGCCTTGGTTGCTAAGATTTTTCTGATCGGGGAAACCTATCAGGTCAATGAACTGTTGACCGTGATAAAGGAAGACGGTGGGTGGAAGGTCTGCGGCAATCCTTTTTCATTTATGAAGACCTGACTTCGATAAATGGGGTAAGTGCCGTCACGAAATAATTTTATGCTGTTGCGCCGCCTGGTCCGCCGTTTTTTTAAGGGCGGCCGGAAATATTTTTGGAATTTTAATTCCCATGCGGGTCCCTTCGCTTTGTCCGGTGTTCACTTCAATCGTACCGCCATGCTGACGGATAATTTTGTTGGAAATGAACAATCCCAAACCGGTTCCCCTATTCCCCTTGGAAGAAAAGAAAAGGGTAAAAATATTTTTCTTTGTCGCTTCATCCATCCCGATTCCATTGTCGATGACATCAAAGACAATATGCGTCGAATCATGCCTGACGCTAAAGGAGATCTTGTGGACGGGCTTTGATGAGTCCTCCAGGCATGCTTCCAGAGCGTTTTCCAGAAAGTTGATCAGGGCCGAGCGGATAATGCCGGGGTCCACCTCAAACTTGCCGACCGTTTCGTCGAAATCGCAGATGAAATTAATGCCCTGGTTTTGAATCTTGGGGCCGAATGTCATGGCGATGTCTTTTACGAAGCTTAAAACATCAATCTGCTCCCAATTCAATTCACGCTCTTTGGCATAATAAAGGATATCCTGAACCATCGAGCGGATGCGTCCGACCATCAGCTTGACGATGTCCCAGCCCTCGGCTAACTGGGCCTGATCGGCCTTGGCAAAACCGGAGTTCAACAGATACATGCCGCCGTCCAGCCCGGTCAGCAATCCTTTGATGCCGTGAGAGACGGACCCGATCAGAAGCCCTAGGGACGACAGATGATCCTGGAGCTGGCGGATCTGGGTGATGTTGGTGGACATCTCCATTACCTGGGTGACATCGCCCAGGTTGTTGCGGATGGGCGCGGTCCAAACGAGCACGTTGTATTTTTGACCGGTTTTGGACGTGACCATCATTTCGGCCTGGTGGGATTGCCCGTCCGCAAATGTTTGTCTGACCGGACAATCGGGGCAGGGTTGGCTCTGGTGCTGATAGACTTCGAAACAAAATGTGCCGGTGTCATGGCCGAAATCCTCCTTGAAGCGCCGGTTCGCGGCCGTGATTTTAAAATCTTTGTCTTGAACGGAAATATAGCAGGGCGCTTCGTCAAAAAGCTGCTGATACCGCTGCTGGGTGGTGCGAAGTTCTTCCTGCAGACGTTTGACTTCGGTAATATCTACGGATATTTCGACTACGAGATCCAGCCTTCCGTCTCTGTTTTTGATGGGAGCGGTATGAACGACTACCGCTGCTTCGGCGCCGTTTGAATAGCGGATGGTTGCTTTCCGGCGCAGGCCGGTTCCGGATTGGATGGTTGCGGCCGTGGGGCATGTCTCCGGACGGCCGGATTCTCCGCAGTAGATTTTCCAGCAATCATCGCCGATATGATGACCCAGTTGCCGGGTATAAAGCTGGTTGGCTGCCACAACTTTAAGATCGCGGTCATGAATAGATACAAAGCAGGGCATCTCATGGGAATAGGTGATGCCGTCATCAAGGTCGCCGGCGATGTTGCGGATGGCGGAGGTCAGTCCTTCCACGGTTTGCCCGACGGCCGCCTGTCTTTCCAGTTCAACAATTTTAGCAGATTTTTCAAGTACCAGGTTTTCAAGATTAGAGGTATATTCCTTGATCTGCCGGCGCATGGATATCTTTTCATGGGCGCGCTTGAGAGCGATTTCCAGCACATCCAAGTTAATGGGCTTGCTGATGAAATCGGTGGCTTCATATTTCAAGCTTTTAATGGCCAGGTTCATGTCGCCATGGCCGGTAATCATGATGACTTCCGTTTCAGGTTTTTCCGTCTTGATTTTGTGCAGCAGCTCAATGCCGTCCATCCCGGGCATTTTGATGTCGGTCAGAACCACCGGGGGCTGAAATTCTTTGAAGATGCGCAGGGCATTGTCGCCGTTTTCAGCCGTGCGCACGTCGTAGCCGATATCGGTCAGGGATATCCCCAAAACCTTACGGATGCCCTCTTCATCGTCCACCAGCAATATTTTTTCTGCCGTCATAAGCTGTCCGGAACATGGTGAAATTAGACCGGTTTGAGGTTTTTGGAATAGAATTTATTGTAACCGTCTACCCAAACCCAATCAGGCTTATCGTATTTATTCAAAAAGCTAAACTATTACCCAATAGGATATTCCCTTAACATACGTTGCCGGCGCTTTTCATTTAAATCCCCTGCGTCTTAGGAACCCGCCCCGGCTGCCCGGATTTCAGGCACATCGGCTGAAGGGGTCATTTTCAGTTTTCCCATGGCGCGGGTCAGTTCCATCAATACTCCCAACCCCTGTTTGACCTCTTGGGTGGCGCTGACCGAAATCAAGCCAAAGGGTCCGACGTCTTTGCAGTTGACCAGATCCAGCTGGGAGGGTATGCCGGCCACCCTTTCCAGAAAGGTCATGGCGCGCGGATCGGAAAGTTTTTTGGCCAAACCGAGCAGGGCGACAAACACATCTCCGATCTGATCGATATCCTCGGGCGAGTATGCGTCTGCTACTTTGGCGCGAACATCCAGCATCGACTGGATAACGCGCAGGACCCCTTTTTGCTCGAGATCGTCCAGATAATGAATCAGTTTGGGCACGGATGATTTCAGCAGCGGTTCCATTGTGGTGACAAAATCGATGATATTCTGCAACTGGTTCAGCGCAAAGGTAATATCCTTTACACTGCGTAGCGTGCGTTTGATAAGCTCCAGCAGATCTTCCATCTGGAAACCGGATTCGACATCCTGCAATTCCTTAATCATCATTGCAACGGCCTGATGACCCAGCGGCATCAGGTCCTGTTTAAGTTCGGCCACTCCCCGGGCCGTTTGGACCAGAGGGGCGATCTGGGTTTCAATCCGATCGAGTCGCTCTAGAATCAATTCTTCATTTGTCATGGCAGCCTCCTTAGGGACCACTTATTTATTAAATAACAATAAATAGGGCTAACTAAATCAATTTAAAAGCATCAACTTAAGCATGAAAACGCCTGTAAATAAAAGTTATACAATAATCAGAAATCTTGTCATAGTGAGA
>Ga0209164_1000461_pt1 | contig 96161 bp, 82 predicted proteins | sample MTBNYHSulfiMetaG_FD_187458 | JGI IMG/M metagenome (GOLD analysis project Ga0209164, IMG submission 187458) | Enrichment culture microbial communities from rom New York Harbor, USA that are MTBE-degrading - MTBE-NYH (New York Harbor Sulfidogenic)... | ecosystem: Environmental > Aquatic > Marine >... | reverse complement strand
CCGCGGCCGCGGCGTCGACCACGTCCATCTTGATGGGCTCGAGCTCGTCGAGGCCGAGGTGAGAGCGCACGTTCATGGAACCGGTGACCTTCTGGGCGCTCTCCTTGATCTCGCGCACGTCGTCGCGTACCTCGTCGAGGCCGAGCTCCTGCTGCACGCTGCTGCTCGCCCGTTTGAACTCGCGGATCATGCGGCCGAAGGAGCGCCCCAGCTCCGGGATGCGCTTGGGGCCGATGATCAGCAGCGCTATGGCGAGCACAACGAGAAGCTCTGTGAGTCCGACGTTCGGCATGAGACCGTCCAGAAGCTCTGTGGCATGCGTCTCCGCACGTACCCCCGGCTCAGATGGTAGGCGGGCCGGGGAGGCCAGTCAATTCGCCTCCGTGCCGGACGTCTGCGGCTCGACGTGCCGCTTCGTCCAAACTGTCGCGGCCGAGTCGGCCAAAGCTGCCCGCAGATGTGACGAAAAACCTGCTTAGAGCGGATTTCTCGAGGCTTCGTGGAGCCGTCCGTACGGTTGTCGCGCGTGAGCCGCAGTTGCTATAGTCGCGAGGCGGTGGGGCGGTTCGCGCCCATCAGTGCTGCGCGCTTCCGGGGGTGACATGACCACGGCGTTCTTGACCAACTGGCTCTACGTGGCGGCCTTCCTGGCCGCCGGCGCGGTGCTGGTGGTCCTCATCCTTGCCGCCGAGTTCCTGATCGACCCGCGTCACCCGTCTCCGGCAAAGCTGTCGTCGTACGAGTGCGGCATCGTCCCGCTCGGCGACTCATGGCATCCGTTCGCCGTCCGCTACTACGTGTTCGGTTTCCTCTTCCTGATCTTCGAGGTCGAAGCGGTCTTCCTGTTCCCGTGGGCGCTCGAGTTCCGGTCGCTGGGGGCGGCGGGGTTCGTCGAGGTCCTCATCTTCATCGGCGTGCTGGCCGTCGGCCTGCTGTACGCCTGGCGGAAGGGCGCGCTGGAGTGGCACTGACGGACGAGGTCAGGCGCCGCCTCCCGGAGAGCATCGCGGCGCGGCTGTCGTATCCCAAGCTCTCGGACTTCGAGCGACCCAACGTCATCACGACGACCGCCGACCTCGTCTTCAACTGGGCGCGCTCACACTCGGTGTTCCCCTTCCAGTACGGGCTGGCCTGCTGCGCCATCGAGATGCTCAGCTCCGGGTTCGCCCGGTTCGACATCGCCAGGTACGGGATGGAGGTGTTCCGCCCGACCCCGCGGCAGTGCGACCTGATGATCGTCGCCGGCACTGTGAACGAGCGTATGGCCCCGGTGCTCCACCGGCTCTACGAGCAGATGGCGGAACCGAAGTGGGTCATCAGCATGGGGGCGTGCGCCACGAGCGGCGGCCCGTTCTACGACGGCTACAACGTCGTCAACGGGGTCGACAAGGTCGTCCCGGTCGACGTCTACATCCCCGGCTGCCCGCCGCGTCCGGAGGCGCTGTTCGACGGCATGCTGCAGCTGCAGCGCAAGATCCAGCAGCTGACGTTCGCCCCTCCGGAACACGTTGAGCAGCTCGACGCTGCCGACGCGCCGTGGCGGGCCTCGGCCATCGGTCAGCGGGCCCGGTTCGGCGGCCGGGTATCGCGCAAGAGGCTGACACCGTGAGCCTGCAGGTCGGCGACATCGAGATCGGCCTCGCCGAGTTCGCCGCTCGTCTGGAGGAGCGGTTCGCCGGGGAGCTGACCGACGTCGCCCTTCAGCCGCCGGTCACGGTCGTCGCCCGCCTTGCGCGCGAGAAGCTGGCGGAGGTCGCCCGCCGTCTCCACGATCTCGACGAGACGCCGCTGGACTGCCTCAACCTGATCAGCTCGGTGGACAACGTCGGCAGCCTGGAGTGCGTCTACCACCTCTACTCGTTCCCGGCCAATCTTTACCTGGAGCTGCACGTGGAGGTGCCGCGCGGCACGCCGGTCGTCGACACCGTGAGCGACGTCTGGCCGGCCGCCGACTGGCATGAGCGTGAGGCCTGGGACATGATGGGCATCAGGTTCCGCGGCCACCCCGACCTGCGCCGCATCCTCCTCAAGGACGACTGGATCGGCCACCCGCTGCGCAAGGACTACGTCGACGATGTCCGCAACCACCCCTATGTGTGACTGATGGACGAGCTGTTCGCACCGACCGTTCCGGACGAGGCGATGGCCCTGGCGCTGGACCGCGTCCGGCGCGGCGCCGAGACCGGCGACGTCAGCGAGCTCGACGGCCTGGCCCTCGATCAGGTGATCCTGAACATGGGTCCGCAGCACCCCGCCACGCACGGGGTGCTGCGCCTCGTGGTCACCCTGGACGGTGAGGTGGTCCGCGACGTGATCCCGGTGGTCGGCTATCTTCACCGCTGCAAGGAGAAGCTGGCCGAGAAGCGGACCTACTACCAGTACATCCCCATCGTCGACCGCACCGAGTACATGGCCGGCATGAACTGCGAGTGGACCTACGTGCTCGCCGTCGAGGAGCTGGCCGGCATCGAGGTCCCGCGACGAGCCGAGTTCATCCGCGTCATCATGGCCGAGCTCAACCGCATCGCCAGCCACCACGTGGCCGTTGGCACGTTCACCGCCGACCTGTCGCCGCTCGGCACGGCGATGGCCTTCTACACGTTCCGTGATCGCGAGAAGATCCTCGACCTGCTCGAGGAGGCGGCCGGGGCCCGGATGATGTTCAACTACTTCCGCTTCGGCGGCGTCCGGTTCGACCTGCCGCCCGGCTGGGAGCAGCGCTGCCGCGAGCTCATGGCCGAGGTGCCCAAGTGGACGGACGAGTACCGGGCCCTGGTCGAAGACAACGCTGTCTTCCTCTCCCGCACCATCGACAAGGGCGTGATCAGCCAGCAGGACGTGGTCGACTACGCGATCACCGGTCCCAACGCGAGAGCCAGCGGCGTCCCTCACGACCTGCGGCGCACGCGTCCGTACTCGGTCTACCCCGAGCTCGATTTCGAGCTCTGCCTGGCCGACCATGGCGACGTCTTCGATCGCTACAAGGTGCGCGTCGACGAGATGCTCCAGTCGGCCCGCATCGTGCAGCAGTGCCTTGACATGATGCCGAGGGGCCCGGTGCAGGAGGGGTCCCTGCGGGCGCCCTACGTCATCACGCCGCCGCCCGGCTCGGCCTACATCGCGCAGGAGAACCCGCGCGGCGAGTACGGCATCTACATCGTCAGCGACGGGTCTCGCTACCCGTATCGACTCAAGTACCGCGATCCCTGCTTCATCAACCTCCAGCTGCTCCCGAAGCTGATGCGCGGCAACAAGATCGCCGACGCGGTCGCCATCGGCGGCAGCATCGACCTGGTGCTGGGAGGGATCGACCGCTGATGGACCTGTTCCTCGACATCCTCAGGGGCCTGGCGGCGGTCATCCTCGCCTACTCGTTCGTCTTCATCTCGGCGCTCGTCAACATCGTGTTCGAGCGCCGCACTCTCGCGTTCATGCAGGACCGCCTCGGACCTAACCGCACCGGCCCGCAGGGGATCCTGCAGAGCGTCGCCGACTCGTTCAAGATGCTCGGCAAGGAGGACTTCGCGCCGGCGGCCGTCGACAAGCGGCTGTTCACGCTGGCGCCGATCATGGTGATGATCGGCGCCGTGGCCGTCCAGCTCGTCATCCCGTACACCAAGGGGTGGACGAGCCAGGACCTCAACGTCGGCATCATCTACATCGTCGCCGTGACGAGCTTCACGGTGCTGGCCATCCTGATCGGCGGCTGGGCGAGCCACAACAAGTACTCGCTCGTCGGCGCCCTGCGCTCGGCGGCCCAGATGGTCTCGTACGAGGTGCCGATGATCCTGGCCCTGCTCGTCGTCGCCATGGCGGCCGGCTCCCTCAGCCTCAACGACGTGGTCAGCTTCCAGAGCGGCTACCAGTGGTTCGTCTTCTACATGCCGCTCACGTTCTTCATCTTCTGGATCGCCAGCATCGCGGAGCTCAACCGCGGCCCGTTCGACCTGCCCGAGTCGGAGTCGGAGCTGGTGGCCGGCTACGGCACCGAGTACTCCGGCATGCGGTTCGGCATGTTCTTCCTCAACGAGTACGCCGGGCTCACCATCATGTCGATGGTCACGGTGACCCTGTTCTTCGGCGGCTGGGAGGGTCCCGGCCAGGACCTGCTCGTCGTGTACGGAGTCTCGGTCATCCCCTTCGTCTGGTTCATGCTCAAGACCTACGCGCTCGTCTTCGCGCTCGTCTGGGTACGGCTCAGCGTGCCGCGTCTGCAGGTCGACCAGCTGATGGCGTTCGCCTGGAAGTTCCTCATCCCGCTGGCGCTCGTCAACATCCTCGCCAGCGCCGCCATCATCCTGTGGGCGCCGCAGTGGAAGTGGGTCATGGCCGGCTTCAGCTGGGTGCTGTTCCTGGCCGTCGTGGTCTTGTTCGACCCGCTGCAGCGCCGCATGCTGCGCCGCAGGCGGGCGAAGTCGCCGATGCTCACGCGAGGGTGAGGGTCGCATGCTCGGGATCCTGAAAGCGCTGCGGACGACGGTCCGCCACCTGCCGCAGAAGTCGTTCACGGTGCAGTACCCCGAGGAGCGCGTCGAGCTGCCCGAGCGGAGCCGGGGTCTCTTCAGCGTGGTCGTCGATGTCCCCACCGGAGAGGCGCGCTGCCGGGCGTGCACGCTCTGCGAGACGAACTGCCCGGTGCAGGTGATCCGCGTCGACCACAGGAGCAGGTACGGGTTGCCGGCGGTGGACGAGGGGGCGATCAGCGCGCGACGGTCGCAACGGCACGGTGACGTCGACGTCGGCCCCATCGCCGGGCTGGTCGCCGGGCATCGTGTCTCGGGCGAGTCGCTCTCCTCGATCCTGCGCCGCGTCCAGCGCCTGTACGGCTACCTTCCCCCGCAGGCCCTCGACGAGCTCTCCCGGCAGGCGGCGATCCCGCTCTCCGAGGTGTACGGCGTCGCCAGCACCTCCGGCGACCTGCGCCTGTCGCCGCCGGGCGCCACGCTCGTGGCGGTGTGCCGCTGCCCGGCCTGTCAGGTCGGGGGCGCGGCGCGCGTCGAAGAGGCGCTCGAGGAAGCGCTCGGCGTGTGCTCGGGCGGTACGACCGACGACGGGCTGTACACGCTGGGCTCCGTCGCCGGCACCGTCGCCTGCACCCGGCCGCCCGTGGTCGTCGTCGGTGACGACGTGCACTTCGATCTCTCGCCGCCAAGGGTCCGGCGGCTGGCAGCGCGACTGGGCGCAAGGCGGGGCGCCGAGTGACCTCTCGCGCCGACACCATCCAGGCCGCCCTGCGGAGCGCGTTCCACCCCGACGCGGTCGCCGTCAGGGAGGGCGAGAGCGAGGTCCGCGTCTGCGGAGGTGCGTCGTGCTCGGGTCTGGGCGGTCGCGCGATCGTCGATGCCTTCAACGATGAGCTCTCCCGGCGCGGTATCCACTACGACTGGCGTGTCGTCGAGACCGGCTGTCACGGCCTGTGCGGTCACGGCCCGGTCGTCGTCGTCGAACCGTTGGGCGTCTTCTACCCGGGAGTGACTCCCGGAGTCGTCCCGGAGATCGTCGAGACGACACTGGTGGCAGGCCGGATCGTCGAGCGGCTCCTCTACGCGGATCCGGAGTCGGGGCAGAAGGTCGCCCGGCTCAAGGACCTGGCCTTCCACGAGGGGCAGCGTCGCGTCGTGATGGCGCTGAGCGAGGAGATGGATCCGACCTGTATCGACGACTACCTCGCGCGCGGCGGCTATCGGGCGCTCGCCAGTGTGCTGACCGAGGGCGACCCCGAGACGCTGATCGACGTCGTCGCGGCGTCGGGACTGCATGGCGGCGGCGGACCCGCGGCGGGCGGTGCGTCGCGGTGGCGCCACGCGCGCGCAGCGGTGGCCGACGCGAAGTACCTCGTCTGCAGCGCCGTCGACGCGGAGCCCGGCGCGCCGGTGGACGCCTCGGTCGCGGTCTCGGTACCGCATCAGGTCATCGAGGGCGCCGCGATCGCTGCCTACGCCGTCGGCGCCTCCTACGGTGTGGTGTACGTCCCGAGCGGACACCGTCGCGCCATCGAGCGTCTCGAGCTGGCGCGCGCGCAGTGCCGCGACCGGGGCATCCTCGGCGCCGACGTGCTCGCCTCGGGCTGGCGCTTCGACCTCGATGTGGCCGAGGGCGACGACGTCGTCGTGTGCCGGGATGCCACTGCCCTCATGGCCTCTCTGGAAGGCCATCGGGCGGTGCCGCAGAGCACGGCGACGACGCCGTCCGGGCCGTGCCTGTGGGACCGGCCGACCGTGAGCGAGAGCGCCGCGACGCTGGCCGCCGTGCCGTGGATCGTCGCGAACGGGGTCGCCGCCTACGCGGCCGCCGGCGAGGGATCCGCACACGGGACGAGGATGCTCATGCTCCTGGGTGGCGTCCGCCACGCCGGTCTCGTCGAGGTACCGGAGGGTGCGACGCTGCGCGAGGTGATCGAGAGGCTCGGCGGCGGACCGCGGGGTGACCGCGGACTCAAGTCGATCCTCGTCGGCGGGGCGCTGGGCAGTTGTCTGCCGGCGTCGTTCCTCGACCTGCATCTCAGCGCCGAGGAGCTGCGTGCCGTCGGCGTCGGTCCGGAGTTCGGGAGCCTGGTCGCCGTCGACGACGGGACCTGCATGGTCGACCTGGCGCGCTCGCTCCTGGCCCACAGCCAGCGCGAGAGCTGCGGCAAGTGCGTCCCGTGCCGCCTCGGTACGAGGCGCATGCTCGAGGTGCTCGAGCGGATCGTGTCCGGCCAGGGACGCGAAGACGACATCGACCTCCTTGAAGAGCTTGGTCAGCACTGTGCGGCGGGAACCCAGTGCGACCTCGGCTCGGGCGCAGCCGACCCGGTGCTGAGCACGCTGCGGTTCTTCCGCGACGAGTACGAGGCACACATCCTCGAGAAGCGTTGTCCCGCGGGGTCGTGCCCCGCCCTGGTCACCTTCTCCATCGACGCGGAGCGGTGCACCGGCTGTGGCGACTGCGTCCCGACGTGTCCGGTGGGGGCCATCGAGGGGCGCCCGGACCAGCCGCACGTCATCGACATCGGGGGCTGTCGGCGCTGTGGCGCCTGTCGCGAGGTCTGTCGATTCGACGCGGTGACCGTGCACTCCGGGATCGCGCCGGCCGTCGCAGCGCCGGACGGCCGGGGGCGGTGACGGCATGAGCTTGACGAGAGAGACAGCGGACGTCCACGTGGAACACGATGGCACGGCGGGTGGCACAGTGAGCCTGACGATCGACGGTCAGGCGGTCACCTGCCGTCGTGGTGAGACGATCCTCGAGGCCGCACGACAGGTCGACATCCACATCCCGACGCTCTGTCATGAGCCGCGTCTGCCGGCGGCCGCTGCCTGTCGTCTCTGCATCGTCGAGGTCGAGGGTTCTCCCAAGCTCCTGCCGAGCTGCTCGACGCCGGCCGCCGAGGGCATGGTCGTCAAGACGGAGACCGAGCGGGTCCGTGTCACCCGCAAGCTCTATCTGGAGTTGCTGCTGTCGGACCACGACTCCTTCTGCACGCCGCCGTGCCGGGACGCCTGCCCGACGCACATCAAGATCCCGCAGTTCCTCGACTACATCGCGCACGGCGACTACGCGAACGGCGTCCGCAAGCTGCGCGAGGACCTGCCGTTCCCGGCCGTCCTGGGCCGGGTATGTCCGCGACCATGCGAGGAGCCGTGTCGCCGGCAGCTGGTCGAGCACCCCATCACGATCTGCTGGCTGCACCGGTTCATGGCCGACCAGTGTCTCGACGACGAGCAGCTCGGAGAGCTGCTCCTGCCGGTGGAGCCGGCCCCGGAGAGCGGCCGCAGGGTGGCCATCGTCGGAGCCGGCCCGGCGGGTCTGTCGGCAGCGTTCTACCTTCGGCTGGAGGGCCACGGCGTCAAGCTCTTCGAGGCGATGCCCAAGCCGGGCGGCATGCTGCGCTACGGCATTCCCAGCTACCGCCTTCCCCGCGACGTGCTCGAGAAGGAGCTCAACGTGGTCTGGCGACTGGGCGCCGAGCTCCAGTGCAGCGTCCGTCTCGGCGTGGACTTCAGCCTAGAGGACCTGCTGGCCGAGTACGACGCCGTCTTCCTCGGCCTCGGCGCCTTCAACAGCAACGACATGGGGATCCCCGGCGAGGACGCCGACGGCGTCGTCTCGGCCATCGACTTCCTCGGGGAGCTGGAGCTGACGGGGGACGTCCACGTCGGCCGCAAGGTGACCGTGATCGGCGGTGGTTTCACCGCCATGGACGCGTGCCGGACGTCGGTACGCAAGGGGGCCGACGAGGTCACGGTCCTCTACCGGCGGTCGCGCAAGGAGATGCCGGCGCACCACAACGAGGTCGACGAGGCCGAGGAGGAAGGCGTCCGCCTCGAGCTGCTCACGGCCCCGGTCCGGGTGCTCACCGACGACAGCAACGCTGTGGTCGGCATCGAGATGCAGCGGATGGAGCTCGGTGAGCCCGATGCCTCCGGCCGCCGCCGGCCGGTCCCGATCGAGGGATCCGACTACGTCGTGGAGTGCGACCAGGTCATCACGGCCATCGGCCAGCACCCGAACCTCGACGGGACGGCGCCGGAGCAGGGCGTGCACCGCACGCGGTGGCGGACCGTCGAGGTCGACGAGTGGACTTACCAGACCAAGGACCCGCGGGTCTTCGCCGGCGGCGACTGCGTGCTGGGCGCCCAGACGGTGGTCCAGGCGGTCGCCCACGGCAAGAAGGCCGCCTGGAGCATCGATGCCTTCCTCCGCGGCGACGACATGTCCGAGGTCTCCCGGACGCTCGCCGAGCTTCGCGCGGCACCGTTCTACTCGTCCATCTCGCGCAAAGCCGACCTCGACCCGCGTGTCGCCCGCATGGCGGAGATCCCGCCGGTCTTCCTCGACATGACGACCGACGTGAGCCGCCCGAGCCCGCCGGCCGACATGCCGAAGCTGTCACCGGCCGCGCGGCGCACCGACTTCGGGCAGATCGAGCTCGGTCTGCCGGAGGCCGAGGCGCGGCGCGGCGCCTCTCTCTGCCTCGACTGCTACTGCCCTGCGAACGGCACCTGCGACCTGCAGCGTTACGGCATCGAGTACGAGGTCTTCAGCAACCGCTTCCACGGCGGGACCGTGCACAGCCGTCCGGCCGACTTCCGCCACGACTTCATCATGCGCGAGCCGGACCGCTGCATCAACTGCATGCGCTGCGTGCGCATCTGCCGGCACGAGGTCGGGGCGAGCTGCTACGACGCGATGGGGCGCGGCTTCGACACCATCGTCGCCACGCCGGACGACCTGCCGCTGCAGATGGTGGGGTGCGTGTCCTGCGGCAAGTGCGCCGAGACCTGTCCGACCGGGGCCATCACGACGAATCCGCGTGTCCTGGAGAGCTATGGTCTCGACGAGAGCCGCTGCATGTTCTGCGGCGAGTGCGTGGAGGTGTGCCCGTACGACGCGCTCGAGCAGACGGAGGTGTTCGAGCTGGCCGATTTCGACCGGCCGAGACTGGCCCGGCAGCGCCTCTACGAGCGGCCGGAGCGGGCGCTCGACCCGCTCCGCGAGCGGCTCACCGACCTGGTCCCCCACGTGCTCGACTCGCTGAAGGGTCGCGGGTGGGTGTGGGGCGCGACCGGCGACGAGGCGTCCGACGGGTGCGACGACGGCGAGGGAGGCGTCGACTGATGCCGGGCGGCGACTTCCATCCCTTGTTCTTCGCGATCGTGGCTGCCTGGATCCTCGTGGCCGGCATCGGGGTCGTCACGTCACGGTCGGTCGTCCGCGCCGCCGTGTCCATGGTCGCATGCTTCCTCGGGGTCGCGTTCGCGTTCGCGCTCATGAACTCGGCGCTCCTCGCGATCATCCAGATCCTGATCTACGTCGGCGCCATCTCGGTCGTGATCATCTTCGGCATCATGCTGACCGAGACCCAGGGGGGTCCGACCTCGAAGTTCTTCAACCGGCAGGCGATCTTCGTGGCCCCGATCGCGGTGGCGGCGGCCATCCTGATCGCCGTGGTGCTCCTGTCGAGCGACCTCCTCGACGCCGGCGAGAAGGCGCTGAACCCGGGTCTCCGCGGCACGGCCAGACTCCTGTTCAACGAGTACGTCTTCCCGTTCGAGCTCGTCTCGCTGGTCCTCCTGGCGGCGATGATCGGGGCGATCGTGCTGGCCCGGAAGGACGAGGACCGATGAACCCCGTCGAGTGGTACTTCCTGCTGGCGGCGCTGCTGTTCTGCATCGGCGCTTTCGGCGTGCTGGCGCGGCGCAATCTGATCATCATCGTGATGAGCCTGGAGCTCATGCTCAACGCGGTGAACATCGCCCTAGTCGCGGCGGCGAACTTCATCCCGGCGGCGGCCGGCAAGGGCACCCTGTTCGTGCTGTTCGTCATCACCATCGCGGCCGCCGAGGTGACCGTCGGGCTGGCCATCATCATCGCCAACTACCGCAGGCGGCGCTCGGTCCACGCGGACAGGTACGACGAGATGAAGGGCTGAACGTGGAAGCCGTCGTCGCCCTCATACCGCTGCTGCCGCTGGCCGGCTTCATCGTCACGCTCGTGCTCGGCAAGTGGTACCTGCGCGGCCGCGCCGACGTACTGCCGGTCCTGATGTCGACCGCGTCGTGGGTCCTCTCGATGTACGTCTTCGTCGAGGTCCTCCGGCATCCGCACGAGGCGTTCGAGTGGGATGCGTTCACGTGGATCGCCTCGGGGGCGCTCGACACCACCTGGGGCTTCTACGTCGATCCGCTGGCGGCCGTCATGCTGCTCGTCGTCTCGACCATCGGCATGCTGGTCCACTACTACTCGATCGGCTACATGAAGGGCGACGAGGGGTACTACCGCTTCTTCGCGTATCTGAACCTCTTCATGTTCGCCATGTTCATCCTCGTGATGGCGAACAACTACCTCCTGATGTTCCTCGCCTGGGAGGGCGTCGGCCTCTGCTCGTACCTGCTCATCGGATTCTGGTTCCGCAAGAAGAGCGCCTCCCAGGCGGGCAAGAAAGCGTTCCTCGTGAACCGGGTCGGCGACTTCGGGTTCACGCTGGGCATGCTGCTGATGTTCCTCACCTTCGGGTCGGTGCAGTTCACGCAGGTGTTCCCGCAGGCGGGCGCGGCCGCTCCCGCTGCGCTGCTGGGCATCTGTCTGCTCCTGTTCATGGGCGCGGTGGGCAAGAGCGCCCAGTTCCCGCTCCATGTGTGGCTGCCCGACGCGATGGAGGGTCCGACGCCGGTCAGCGCCCTCATCCACGCGGCAACGATGGTCAACGCCGGCGTCTACATGGTGGCGCGCTCGTTCCCGCTCTACGTCGACTCGCAGACGGCGATGTACGTGGTCATGGGCCTGGGGACGTTCACGGCGATCTACGCGGCTCTCATCGCCCTCACCCAGAACGACATCAAGCGGGTCATCGCGTACTCGACCGTCTCGTCGCTGGGCTTCATGTTCATGGCCCTCGGCTCCGGCGCCTGGGTGGCCGGCATCTTCTACCTGCTCGCCCACGGCTTCTTCAAGGGTCTGCTCTTCCTCGGCGCGGGCTCGGTCATGCACGCCATGTCGGGCGAACAGGACATGCGGAACATGGGCGGCCTGCGGAAGAGGCTCCCGATCACCTACTGGACGATGATGGTGGCGGCGCTGGCCATGGTCGGCATCTTCCCGTTCGCCGGGTTCTGGGCCAAGGACGAGATCATCGGCTACCAGTTCGCGAACGGCTACTACGCCGTCTGGATCGTCGGCATCATCACCGCGTTCATCACCGGCGTGTACATGTTCCGGCTCATGTTCATGACGTTCCACGGCCGCAGTCGGGCGAGCGACGAGGTACGCGCGCACATCCACGAGTCCCCGCGCATCATGACCGTGCCGCTGATCCTGCTGGCGATTCCTGCGGCTCTGGTGGGCGTCGTGGCCGGCTGGCCGCCGGAGTCGGGCTGGATCCACACCTTCATGGAGTCGGTCTTCCTGCACCTCGAGTCCGAGGAGTTCGGCGTGACCGCGTTCTTCCTGCTGCTCGTCTCACTCGCGGTCGGCGTCGCCGGCATCGTGGTGGCCTGGTACCTGTACCTCCGCCGGCCGGAGGTGCCGGGGCGGCTCGCCACCCGCTTCCCGTGGGCGTACCGCGCCTCGTTCAACAAGTTCTACATGGACGAGGTGTACGAACGGGTCGTGATCCGGCCGCTGATCGCGACCGCGGCCTGGCTCTGGCGGTTCGTCGATGTGCGGGTCATCGACGGCGCGGTGAACGGTGTCGCCTGGCTGTGGGGGCGTCTCGGGCGGGCGCTCCGGCCGCTGCAGACCGGGCGCGCACAGAGCTACGCGCTCGCCGTCCTCGTCGGCGTCGTCGTGCTGATCGTCGTGCTGAGGATCTTCTGATGAGCGGCTTCCCGATCCTCTCCGTGATGACCTACCTGCCGCTGGCGGGCGTCCTTGTGATCCTCGCCCTCGGCAAGGGCCGCCCGGGGCTGTACAAGGTCACCGCCCTGGTCACCACCCTGGCCGCCTTCGTCCTGAGCGTCGTGATGCTCTTCCGATTCGATGCCGACGCTCCCGGCATGCAGTTCGTGGAAGACCTCGTGTGGATCGAGCGCTTCAACATCCACTACAGCTTCGGCGTCGACGGCATCTCCGCCCTCCTCGTCCTCCTGACGACGCTGCTCGGGGTCGTCGTCATCATCGCCAGCTGGAACTACGTCAAGGATCGCGAGCGCGGCTTCTTCATGTCGCTGCTGCTGCTCCAGACCGGCATGACCGGCGTGTTCTGCTCCACCGATCTCTTCCTCTTCTACGTGTTCTGGGAGGTCATGCTCGTCCCGATGTACTTCATCATCGGCATCTGGGGCGGCCCTCGCCGGGTGTACGCGGCGGTGAAGTTCTTCCTGTTCACGCTCGTCGGCAGTCTGCTCATGCTGGTGGCGATCATCGCCGTCGTGCTGCACGCCAGCGGCACGGCGACCGGCCTCACCTTCGACATCCAGGCATTGAGCGACATCGTGTATCCGTACGGCCTGCAGCTGTGGGCGTTCCTCGCGTTCTTCGTCGCGTTCGCCATCAAGGTGCCGATGTTCCCGCTCCACACCTGGCTGCCCGACGCACATGTCGAGGCCCCCATGGCGGGTTCCGTCATCCTGGCCGGGGTGCTGCTCAAGATGGGCGGCTACGGCATGTTGCGGTTCTGCCTGCCGATGTTCCCCGACGCGGCGCTCGACGCCGTCCCCTACGTGATCGCGCTGTCGGTGGTCGCGATCATCTACGGCGCCCTCGTCTCGCTCATGCAGAAGGACCTGAAGAAGCTGGTCGCCTATTCCAGCGTGAGCCACATGGGGTTCGTCACGGCCGGCATCTTCGCGGCCATCGCCATCGCCGACAATCCCCAGGGACTCGAAGGTGCCATCCTCGTGATGTTCAACCACGGCATCCTGACGGGGGCGCTCTTCCTCCTGGTCGGCTTCCTGTACGAGCGCACGCACACCCGCGAGATCGCCGCCATGAGCGGGCTGGCCAAGCCGATGCCGGTGCTGGCCGCGTTCTTCATGCTGTTCGTGCTCGGATCGCTCGGTCTCCCCGGCCTCAGCGGTTTCGTCGGCGAGTTCCTCAGCCTGCTGGGGGTCTTCCACTACAGCTACGCGTGGGGCTCGATCGCCGCCGTCGGCGTCATCCTTGCCGCCTGCTACCTGCTCTGGATGTTCCAGCGGGTGCTGTTCAACGATCGCGGCGATCCCGACATCATGCCGAGGGAGGGCCTGTTCGACTTCCGCTGGCGCGAGATCCTCTCTCTGGCGCCGCTCGTCGTGTTGGCCGTATGGGTCGGGGTCTACCCTGAGCCCTTCCTCGATCTGCTGCACCTGCCGGTACGCGAGCTGCTCGACCAGGTGGGCCAGACCGCGCGCGACAGCGGCCCCTCGTACCCCGGGTACACGGAGCTGCTCGCCTTCATGAAGGGGCTGTTCTGAATGGACGGACAGGCCGCCGTCGACGTGAACAACTCGGTGCAGGTCATCCTGCCGCTGGTCATCGTGGCGGGAGGGGCGCTGCTCGTGCTGCTGGCCGACCTCCTGCTCGGCGAGCGGCACAAAGGGCTCCTGGCCTGGCTTGCCGCCGGGGTCCTCGTCGTGGCGATGGCGGTCGCCGCGGGGCAGTGGGTCCGCTTCAACGGCGGGCTGCGGTTCGCCGACCGCGGGCCGGAGAGCGGTTTCGCCGGCATGGTGACGCTCGACAAGTACGGCCTGTTCTTCGTCTTCCTGTTCGGCGCCGCCGGATTGCTGACCATCCTGATCAGCGACGCGTACCTGGCGGCCCGCGAAGCGTCCCGGGGCGAGTTCTACGTGTTGCTGCTGCTGGTGCTGGCCGGCATGATCGGCATGGCGACGTCCACCGACCTGGTGTCGCTGTTCGTGTCGTTCGAGCTCATGTCGCTGCCGACCTACGTGCTCGCCGGCTACAACAAGCGTGAGCTGCGCTCCGGCGAGGCCAGCCTGAAGTACTTCATCAACGGCGCCTTCTCGTCGGCCGTGCTGGTGTTCGGCTTCGCCATCCTGTACGCGATCAGCGGCAGCACCACGTTCGCCGAGATCTCCGCCGGCCTCGACAAGCCGCTGCTCGGCGACGGTGCCGTGGTGGTGGCGCTGGTCCTCATCGCCGCCGGCTTCGGCTTCAAGATCGCCGCAGTCCCGTTCCACGGCTGGGCGCCCGACACCTATCAGGGCGCGCCCACGCCGGTCACGACCTTCATGAGCGTGGGCGTCAAGGCGGCCGCCTTCGCCGGCCTGCTGAGGCTGTTCGTGGCCGCCGTCATGCCGGCCTGGGACGTCTGGTCGCCGATCCTCATCATCCTGGCGGTCGTGACCATGATCGTCGGGAACGTGCTCGCCCTGCCGCAACGCGACCTCAAGCGCCTCCTGGCCTACTCGAGCATCGCGCACGCGGGCTACCTGCTCCTCGGGGTGATCGCGGTCGGCAGCGGCGACACCGCCTTCGGCTCGAGCGCCGTCCTCGTCTATCTGGTGGCCTACACGTTCATGAACGTCGGGGCGTTCGGCATGCTCGTGTACCTTCGCAACCGGCGGCCCTTCCGCTATCAGCTCGACGAGTTGCGGGGGCTCGGCCGCAGCTCTCCGGCGGCCGCCCTTGCCCTGACGCTCTTCATGCTCTCGCTCACCGGCATACCTCCGACGGCCGGTTTCTGGGGCAAGTTCTACCTCTTCGGCGCGGTCATCGACGCCGGCTACACGTGGCTCGCCATCCTCGCGGTGATCATGAGCGCCGTGTCCGCCTTCTACTACCTGCGCGTCGTCTGGTTCATGTACTTCGAGCAGCCGGCGACGGATACCGAGGCGGAGGCACCGGCGCAGGCGTCGTTGGAGACTGCGGCGGAGACGGTCGAGGACGCGGCTCCGGCGAGACCGGAGCGCTCGTCGTCCGACCGCGGGGATGCCTCCTCGGCCACCCTGCTCCCCGAGGCCGACACCGGCACCGGCGCCGCCATGCTGGTGGCTTCGCTGGGCGTCCTCTTCATCGGCCTCTGGCCGCAGGGCCTCCTCTGGGCCGCCCAGGGAGCCGTGCAGCTCATCTCCGGCGGCTGAGCCCGCGGTCTCGCGCCGGGCGGCCACGTCACGCTGCGGCGCGCTATGATTGCGGTCGGACGGCAGCCGGGATCCCCGGGCGTCGTCTCAGGAGGGACGTTGTGACACAGCAGGGGACGACGTGAGGATCCTCTTCGTCGGCGACGTGTTCGGCAGGCCCGGGCGGCAGGTGCTGCTCGACCGGCTGCCGTCGCTCGTCGCCGATCGCGACATCGACTTCGTCGTCGCGAACGGAGAGAATGCGGCCCGCGGCGCCGGCATCACCTCGAAGATCGCCCGCACGCTGCTGAACGGCGGTGTCGACGTCATCACGACCGGCAACCACGTGTGGCGCCAGCGCGAGGTGTATGGGTTCCTCTCCACGGAGGAACGGATGGTGCGGCCGGCGAACTACCCCGCAGGTTCGCCGGGTAGAGGTCTGACGGTGGCGACGGCCCGCAGCGGCGAGCGCGTCGCCGTCATCAACCTCTCGGGGGCGCTGTTCATGGACGCCGGCGTGAGCCCGTTCCGGATCGTTGACGCCCTGGTCGATGAGGCGCGTGGGGCGGCCGACTCGGTGCTCGTCGACCTGCACGCCGAAGCGACGAGCGAGAAGGTGGCCATGGGTCACCATCTCGATGGGCGGGTGACGGCGGTCATCGGCACGCATACCCACGTCCAGACGGCCGACGAGCGCGTGCTGCCCGGCGGCACCGCCTACATCACCGATGTGGGGATGACGGGGCCGCGCGAGTCGGTGATCGGCGTGCGGACCGAGGTGATCCTGCGGCGGTTCCTGACCGAGATGCCGCAGCAGTTCGTCGTCGCCGACGGCCCGGTCCGCCTGGACTACGTCGTCATCACGACGGCTCCGGGGGGGCTGGCGGCGGCGATCGAGCGGGTTGAAGAGGTGGTCGATGGGGCATGACGACGGTCGGGAGGGGGGTTCCGCCATCATCAATAGACGAATGTACCCCTCCCGGGACGCACGGTCCGGGCACAACAGACATCAAGGGCCGGGGGCGAACGGCCGACGATCAAGACTGAGGGAAGAGGCGCGCGGACACTGCCGACGGCGGCGGTGACGCGCGACACGGAGGCGACCCGTCGGAGATGGCGAACCGAACCCTGGACAGCTGGGCACCGGACGTGAGTCCGCGCGTGGACACGAGCACGAACAACCATCAGCAGGCGTCGTCGTCGCCGGCGGCGGCTCGCGCTGCAGTGACCGTGGCGGCCGACGCCATCGCGCTGGCGGCGGCCGCGTTCGCGACCGGCGCCGTCGTCGAGCTGCTCACCGGGGCGCCGGTCCTGCGCCGGCTGTTCCAGGCGTTCCCCTCCGGCGGGCTCAACGATGTCATCCTGTTCCTCACCCTGATCCCCTACTGGCTGTTCATCCTGTACGTCTTCGGGCTCTACAGAGCGCCCGCCTCCAGCCTGCGCGGATCGAGCATCCAGGACGCGGCTCGCGGGGTCACGGCGCTGAGCATGGGCAGCTGGGTCCTGGTCGTCCTGCTGCTCATCGTGCAGCAGCTCGACGCGCCGATCGCGGCGCTGGCCGTCTACTGGGCGGCCGCCTGCATCGCCGTCCCGCTCGCCCGCTGGGTCGCCCGGGAGACCGTGTGGCGCCGGCGTGAGTTCGTTGAGCGGGTCGTCATCGTCGGTGCCGGGAACGTCGGTCACACGGTCGCCACCAAGATCTCCAAGCACCCCGAGTACCGTATCGAGCTGGTGGGCTTCCTCGACAACGGCGATCCGATGCCGAACGGGACCGGCCCCGACATCCCTGTGCTCGGCCATCTGGGCGATCTCGAGCGGATCGTGCAGGACGAAGAGGTCAACCGGGTGATCCTGGCGTTCTCGAGGGCCGAGCACCAGGAGTTCCTCACCATCGCCCGCATCTGCACGGAGTACAACGTCAAGGTCAACATCGTGCCGCGTCTGTTCGAGGTGCTGAGCTCCCGGTCGGGCGTCGACGACCTTGAGGGCATCCCCCTTCTCGACGTCGCCCAGGTGGAGCTCGGCCATGTCAACATGTTCGTCAAGCGCGTGTTCGACCTGCTGGTGGGCGGCCTCATGACGCTCCTCTGTCTGCCCCTCTTCGCCGTCGTCGCGGTCGCCGTCAAGATCGACTCGCCTGGCCCGGTGTTCTTCCGCCAGGAGCGCATGGGCCGCAACGGCAAGGTCTTCCGGATCCTGAAGTTCCGCTCGATGTCGAAGGACGCCGACGGGATGCGGCACGACCTCGACGACGAGAACGAGTACTCGGGGCCGATGTTCAAGATCAAGGACGACCCGCGGATCACGCGCGTGGGCCGCTGGCTGCGGCGCACGAGCCTCGACGAGCTGCCGCAGCTGTTCAACGTGCTGCGCGGCGACATGAGCCTCGTCGGCCCGCGGCCGCTGTGGGTCGAAGAGGCCAAGCAGTGCCGGGGCTGGACGAAGAAGCGGCTGCACATCACGCCCGGCATCACCGGTCTGTGGCAGGTCATGGGGCGCAACGACATCCCCTTCGACGAGATGGTGAAGCTCGACTACTTCTACGTGACCGGCTGGAGCCTGGGCTGGGACATCCGGCTGTTGTTCGAGACCATTCCGGCCGTCCTCGCCCGGCGTGGCGCCTACTGACGGGCTTCGATGAGCAGCGCCGGCCGGCGCGCCGTCGACAGCGACCCGTCCCCACGAAAGGAGACCCCCGTGACGGCAGGAGGGAACAGCATGCGCGTTTACCTCGCCGGTCACACGGGGCTCGTGGGCTCGGCCGTGAGACGCGCCATGGAGCGCCGGGGCTACGCCGACGTCATCGTCTGCGACGAGTGCGATCTCGACCTGACCGATCAGCGGGCGACGCGCGACTTCGTCGCCGGCGAACGCCCCGACGCGATCATCGTGGCGGCCGCCAAGGTCGGAGGGATCCTCGCCAACTGGGAGCAGCCGTACGAGTTCATCGCCGTCAACCTCGGCATCGAGCTCAACCTCATCGACGCGGCGTTCCGCAACGACGTCCGGCGGCTCGTCTTCCTCGGTAGCTCGTGCATCTACCCCCGGGAGGCGCCTCAGCCGTTGAGGGAGGAGTACCTGCTCACCGGGCCTCTGGAGGAGACGAACCGGCCATATGCGCTCGCCAAGATCGCCGGCATCGAGCTCTGCCGCAGCCTCAACCGCGAGTACGGCACCGACTACCTCTCGCTCATGCCGACGAACCTCTACGGGCCGGGCGACAACTTCGATCTGCGGACGAGTCACGTGCTGCCGGCGCTCATCCGCAGGTTCCACGAGGCGAAGCTCGGGGTCCCGCTCGACGACGGCGAGCCGCGGCCGCCGCAGTCCCCGGTGGTGCTCTGGGGCAGCGGGTCTCCGCGGCGGGAGTTCCTGCACGTCGACGACGTCGCCGAGGCGATCCTGTTCGCCCTCGAGCGGATCGAGGCGTCCGACGTGCCCGACGCGCTGCTCAACGTCGGCGTCGGCGAGGACCAGACCATCCACGAGCTGGCGACGCTCGTGCAGCGGGTCGTCGGACACACGGGGCCGGTCGAGTGGGACGCCGACAAGCCCGACGGTACGCCCCAGAAGCTCCTCGACGTGAGCCGCCTGAAGGCGCTCGGCTGGCGGCCGACGGTGCCGCTCGAAGAGGGGCTCCGGCGAACCTATGAGTGGTATCTGGAGGACTGCGTGACGGCGGACGGGTCGTTTCGCGACCCGCGGTCCGCCGGACATGGAGCGGCGCGCTGACGCCGTCGAGGGTGGAGGAGGGCCGGTGGGCAAGGTAGCGCTCATCACGGGCATCACCGGGCAGGACGGCGCCTATCTGGCGGAGCTGCTGCTCGACAAGGGGTACGAGGTCCACGGCATCAAGCGGCGGGCCAGCCTGTTCAACACGGATCGGGTCGACCATCTGTACCGCGACCCGCACGAGCGGGATGTCCGCTTCTTCATGCACTACGGCGACCTCACCGATGCCACCAACCTGATCCGTATCGTGCAGGAGACGAGACCGGACGAGCTCTACAACCTGGCCGCCCAGAGCCACGTGCAGGTGAGCTTCGAGACGCCCGAGTACACCGCCAACGCCGACGCGCTCGGCACGCTGCGGTTGCTGGAAGCGCTGCGCATCCTCGACATGAAGGACAGGACGCGCTTCTATCAGGCGTCGACGTCGGAGATGTTCGGCCTGGTGCGGGAGATCCCGCAGACGGAGACGACCCCGTTCTATCCGCGCAGCCCCTACGGCGCGGCCAAGGTGTACGGCTACTGGGTGACGGTCAACTACCGTGAGGCCTACGGCTTCCACGCCTCGAACGGCATCCTCTTCAACCATGAGAGCCCGGTCCGCGGCGAGACGTTCGTCACCCGCAAGATCACCCGGGCGGTCGCCCGCATCGCGCTGGGACTCCACGACGGCCTCTACCTCGGCAACCTCGACTCGCTCCGCGACTGGGGTCACGCGCGAGACTACGTGCGCGCGATGTGGCTCATGCTGCAGCAGGACGAGCCGGACGACTATGTGATCGCCAGCGGCGAGCAGCACTCGGTCCGTGAGCTCGTGCAGAAGGCGTTCGCGGAGGTCGGGCTGCAGGTCGCCTTCAGCGGCACGGGCGTCGACGAGATCGCGGTGGTCGACTCGGTCGACACGCGGCTCCTCGACAGAGCGCGAAACGGGTACGGGCGGCCGGACGGGGAATGCGAGCGCTGTGAGCCGCTTGTCCCGGGACGCGTCGTCGTGCGCGTGGACCCGCGCTACTTCCGCCCGACCGAGGTCGCCACGCTGCTCGGCGATCCCACGAAGGCTCGTGAGCGGCTCGGCTGGGAGGCGACGATCGGCTTCGACCAGCTCGTCCACGAGATGGTGTGGCAGGACGTCGAGGACGCCCAGCGCGCCGGCCTGCTCACGGCCGAGGGCTTCGCGGTCAACGAACCGCAGGAGTGACCGGCCGCGGTCCCTCCCGTCCGAGGTCGCCGACGTCCACATCGACCATCCGCGCCGGGGGCCCGCCCGACGCCCTCGCCAGTCGCCAGACCGCCAGACCGAACGCCGCCACCAGCAGCGTGTTGCGCACCGCGAGCAGCACGATGGCGGGCGTCTCCAGGTAGACCAGGTCCCAGTACATGCCGGGGAAGCCGATCTGGGTCAGCAGCAGGACGACGAAGACGAGTCCTCCGAGCCAGGCGTCGCGGACGACGACGAGCGGCGCCAGAGGCACGAGCCAGATGAGGAACTGGGGCGAGAGCACCTTGCCGAAGGCCATGCCCGCCAGCACGAACGCCAGCGCGGCGACCGGGAGGAGCTCCGGCCGCGTGGCGATGAGCGCGCGCTTGCGCCACGTCAGGTAGGTGACGCCCACGACCGCCGCCACCATCAGCACCGTGCCGGCCGTCGCGGCCGCCTCGGCTGCCGACGAGGCGATGCCCTGTGAGCCGTACGAGGTGACGATATCCACCCGCGTGCTGCCGAAGGCACGACCGAGGAGGATCGGCGTGCCCAGGACGCTCTCGATCTGGAGCGGCCGTTCGAGGTGATACGTGAACAGGCCGAGCACGCCGCCCGGGGCCATGACGAGGTAGGGGAGGAACGGCAGGAGGGCCGTGACGGAGAACGTGGCCAGCGCGCCGGCGATGCGCTTCGGCGAGCCGGCCATGATGAGGACCAGCGGCAGCAGCAGGGCCGGGGTGAGCTTCACGGCGAACCCCAGGCCGAGGATGGCCGCCGCCAGGAGCGGCCGGCGGCGCGTGAGGCAGAAGACGGCGCCGGCCAGGGCGAGGGCGACGGCGAGGTCGAAGCGGTTCTCGACGATCGTCCCGACGGCGGCGATCGCCAGCGGCGCGGCGACCGCCACCACCCACATGCGCCTGTCGCGTGGCCAGAGCGCGGCCGCCGTGGCCACGACGATGGCAACCAGAGCGGCCGCGATGCAGTACATCTCGACGCTGAACCAGCGCAGGTAGAGGCCGAAGTCGTCGCTGTGCCCCGGAGCGGCGAAGAGCAGCGTCGCCAGCGGCGGATACTCGAGGTCGAAATCGCGGTAAGGGAGCAGGCCCTCGTCCATGAACGCGGCCAGCTCCTGGTAGATACCTATGTCCGAGACGTCGTACTGGCCGTACCACAGGTTGGGGAAGACGAGTGCGAACACGAAGGTCACGAGGGCGATCGACAGGGCGGCCGGAGGGATGGCCCGCCACCACACTCCGTCGTCGGCGTCGTCGAGCTCTGACACGGCCTCGTCCTGCCTCGTGCGAAGCGTCGTCTCTGGCGTGATGCGGGAGTCCATCGCCGTCCCGACGGCCTAGCGGAAGGCCCAGAACTTGCTGCCCACGAAGTTCAACGGCATGACGCAGCCGATGGCGAGCAGCTCGCTGAGATGCTCCCCGAGCCCCGCCCACTCGTGCAGCACGGTGTAGAAGAAGACGTTGAGCGCCAGACCCACGCAGCTCACGAGGAAGAAGCGGCCGAAATGGGGGATCACCGGCCCCGTGTGCCGGAACGTCCAGCGGCGGTTGAGCGCGAAGTTCGTCACGACGGCGACGCAGAAAGCGACGCCGCTGGCGACCTGCTCGACGACCAGCGGTCGCGTCCCGGCGGCCTTCACGTAGACGTAGATGATCAGGCTGAAGACCGCCAGGTTCACGAGCGTGCCGGAGCCGCCGACCAGAGCGAACTTGACGAACTGACGGAGCCAGCGGGGCCAGCCTGCGACGCGGTCGGCCATGGTCAGACGGGCCTTCGCGGGGGCGTCTTCCGCGGCGGGCGGTCCGGGAAGCGTCGCCCGGTCGGCTTCTTCGCCCGTGGGGGCCGGGGCGCTCACCCGGTCACCGGCCCCGGGCATGTGCCACGCCGACGACGCCCGACGTTGCCGCATCGAGGACCGCCGAGTAGTCCTCGAAGCGAGTGTGCTCGATGGCGTGCCGCTCGCACAACTCGGCGAGCCGGCGTCGAGCGAAGACGGCGTCGGCCTCGCGCGCGAGACAAAGGTCGGCCTCGCCGTCGCCGAACACGACGACCCGTCGGGCGTCGCCACGGATGTGGCGCAGGATGTGGCCCTTGCAGTGGCTGCAGCGCTCGCACGGCCGCGCCAGGGGGTCGAACGCGACCCCGTACCCGGCGAGGTGGTCGCCGGTGAGCTCGCTCGCGTACAGCTCTACGGGCGGCAGCCCCTCCCGCCGCCAGACGGCGGAGATCGCCGCCCGGAAGCCGGCGCTCACGACGGCGACCCTGGCGCCGCCCTCGACCAGTTCTCGCAGGAACCGGCCGAAACCTGGGCGCAGCCGCGCGGCGGCGACTGACATCGTGAGCAGTTCGTCGCGAGGCACGCGCAGCAGGCCGATCTGCGTGCGGAAGGCCTCGTCGGGACTGATCTCGCCCCGCAGCATCGCCTCCTCACTCCGCCGCCAGGCGTCGCCGACAGCCGCCTGCAACACGACTTCATTGCAGTCGTCGAGGGTGATGGTCCCGTCGTAGTCGAGGATCACGAGCAGGCGCTCGTAGGCGCGGATCGTCATGAGGCCATTGTATCGCGTCTGGTAGAATGGGCCGCCCGGGCGCCGGCCGACGCCGGCGCACTTGCTTCCTGTCGCAAGCGGTGAGCTCTTGAGCGATCCAGGACACAACGACGCACGGCCGCGTTTCCGCGACGTGCAGCCGAAAGTCGACCTGCCCGACCTCGACGCGCGTATCCTCGAGTTCTGGCGGGAGCGCGACATATTCGGGAAGAGCCTCGACCGCAACACCGACGGACCCCTGTTCGTGTCCTACGAAGGGCCGCCGACCGCCAACGGTCGCCCCGGCGTGCACCACGCGCTCGCGCGGGTGTTCAAGGACGTCTACCCGCGCTACAAGACGATGCGGGGCTTCAACGCCCCTCGCAAGGCCGGATGGGACACCCACGGTCTTCCGGTGGAGCTCGAGATCGAGCGGCAGCTCGGGATCGATGGAAAGGCTCAGATCGAGGAGTACGGCATCGCGGAGTTCAACCGCCGCTGCCGCGAGAGCGTCTTCACCTATCTCGAAGACTGGGAGCGGCTCACGGAGCGGATCGGCTTCTGGATCGATACCGACGACGCCTACCGCACCCTCACCAACGACTACATCGAGAGCGTCTGGTGGCTGCTCAAGCAGATCGCCGGGAAGGGGCTGCTGTACGAGGGCTACAAGGTGGTCCCGTACTGCCCCCGCTGCGGCACCGCCATCTCCAGTCACGAGGTCTCGCAGGGCTACCGCGACGTCGAGGAGCCGAGCATCTACGTCCGCTTCCCGCTGAGCGGCGAGTCGGCGGAGCGTCTTGCGGAAGAGCCCGGCGCGGCTGTCTCGCTGATCGTCTGGACGACGACGCCGTGGACGCTCATCAGTAACGTGGCCGCCGCTGTGGAGCCCGAGATCGACTACGCGCTGGTCGAGAGCAGGGGTGAGCGGTTCGTGCTGGCGGCCGACCTCGTCGAGCGGATCCTCGGCGCGGAGGCCAGGGTCGAGAAGATGTTCCCCGGCCGCCGCCTGCTGGGCCTCGACTACGAGCCGCCGTTCCGCTTCCTGGAGCCGGACCGGCGAGCCCATTTCGTGGTCGCCGGCGATTACGTCACCACCACCGAGGGCAGCGGCATCGTGCACATCGCCCCGGCGTTCGGCGACGACGACATGAGAGTGGGTCGCGAGAACGACCTGCCGGTGCTCAACGCCGTCGACCTTCAGGGCCGCTTCATCGACGAGGTGCGGCCGTGGGCAGGCACGTCGGTGAAGGAGGCCGATTGCGGCATCATCGCCGATCTCGACGAGCGAGGGCTGCTGCTGGCGGAGGTCCCGTACGAGCACAGCTATCCGTTCTGCTGGCGCTGCGACACGGCCCTCCTCTACTACTCCAAGCCGACGTGGTACATCCGCACGACGGAGATCCGGGACGAACTGCTGGCGGCCAACGAGGCCGTCACCTGGTTCCCCGAGAGCATCAAGCACGGCCGGTTCGGCGACTGGCTCGAGAACAACGTCGACTGGGCGCTCGGTCGCGACCGCTACTGGGGGACGCCGCTGCCGGTGTGGCGCTGCGAGTGCGGCTCGTGGATGTGCGTCGGCAGCGTCGAGGAGCTGCGTGAGCGGGCCGTGGAGGCACCGCCGGACGACCTCGAGCTGCATCGGCCGTACATCGACGAGGTGCAGCTTCGCTGTGAGGAGTGCGGCGGCGCGATGCGCCGGGTCCCCGAGGTCATCGACGCGTGGTTCGACAGCGGGTCGATGCCCTTCGCCCAGTGGCACTACCCGTTCGAGAACGAGGATGTCTTCCGGGAGCGCTTCCCCGCCGACTTCATCGCGGAAGCGATCGACCAGACGAGGGGCTGGTTCTACAGCCTCCTGGCGGTGGCGACCCTGATCGAGGGACGCAGCTCCTACAAGCGGGTGCTGTGCCTCGGCCACATCCTCGACGCCGACGGCCAGAAGATGAGCAAGAGCCGTGGCAATGTGGTCCTGCCGGACACCATCCTCGACCGGCAGGGCGCCGATGCGTTCCGCTGGTACCTGCTCACGGTGTCGAGCCCGTGGTACCCGCGCCGCTTCTCGGCGGAGGCGGTGGACGAGGTGGTCCGCAAGTTCCTCCTCACCCTGTGGAACACCTACAGCTTCTTCACCGTCTACGCGAACATCGACCGCTTCGACCCGTCGGCCGATCGCGTGCCCCCGGCCGAGCGTCCGCTGATGGACCGCTGGGCGCTGGGCGAGCTCAACCGTCTCGTCGAGACGGTGACGGAAGGCCTTGAGGACTACGACGCGACGGGGGCCGGGCGGGCGATCCAGGCGTTCGTCGACGACCTGTCGAACTGGTACGTACGGCGCTGCCGGCGGCGGTTCTGGAAGAGCAGCCACGACCGGGACAAGCTGGCCGCCTACCAGACCCTCTACGAGTGTCTGGTGACGGTCACCAGGCTGCTGGCGCCCTTCACGCCGTTCATCGCCGAGGATATCTATCAGGACCTGCTCGTCGAGGCCGCGGACGAGGCCGGCCGCGACGAGGTGCCGGAGAGCGTCCACCTCTGCGACTGGCCGGTCGCCGACCGCGAGGCGATCGATGCCGGCGTGCTCTCGGCGATGGCCACCGCGCGTGGCATCGTCGAGATGGGTCGCGCCGCCCGCAACGCCGCGGGTCTCAAGACCCGGCAGCCGCTGGCCGAGGTGGCCGCATACGTCCCGTCCGGCGAGCGAGACGCGCTCGAGACGCTGGCGGACATCGTCGTCGATGAGCTGAACGTGAAGGCCCTGCGTCTCGTCGACGCTCCCGATGCGCTGCACTCCTTCGTGCTGAAGCCCAACCTGCGCCTGCTGGGGCCGCGTCTGGGTCCGAGGGTGAAGGAGGTAGCGGCCGCGTTGCAGGCGGCCGACGCACCGGCCTTGATCGCCGAGCTGCGCGCCGGCGCCGAGGTGAACCTCGGTCTGGACGGAGACGACGTCTCCCTCGGCCTCGACGACGTCCTCATCGAGACCGGGGCGGCGGTCGGCTATCAGATGGTGGAGGAGGGCGACCGCGTCGTCGGCCTGGCGATCGAGATCGACGACGGGCTGCGGGAGGAGGGCCTGGTCCGCGACCTCGTCCATGCGGTCCAACTGGCCCGCAAGAACGCGGGGCTGCGGATCGAGGACACTATCGACCTCACCCTGGACGTGCCCGCGCAGCTGCAGCCGCTGGTCGACCGTCACGCTGGGACCATCAAGTCGGAGACTCTCGCGAGTTCCCTCTCAGGACCTGTCGAGGACGGCCGATACACTGAGGTGGCGCGGGTCGACGGTCACGACGTGGGCATCGGTCTCGCGCCGACCGGCACGATCTTCACGATGCCGTACGGGTGAGCGCTCGTCGGCCGGCGATAGTCCGGACGACGGCACGAGGTCGACGACGAGGAGGGACATGTCGGGCGACGATCCGCTCCAGGCGCTGGTCGAGCTCGCGGCACCTGAGGCACACGACGTCTGTCTCGACTTCGGTGCCGGTGTCGGACGGGCGACGTTCGCGGTGGCGCCGCTGGTCGACCGTGTGGAGGCCGTCGACAGCGACGCGGAGGTCCTGAGCGAGGCCGAGCGCCTCGGGAAGGAGGTCGGCGCGGACGGCGTGCGCTACCGCCGGACCGACCTCAGCGAGCTTCCCTGGGACGGACCGACCTTCGACCTGATACTCTGCGACATGGTCCTCCATCGGCTCCTCGAGCCGGTCCGCACCTTGCGGGAGCTGGCCCGGGTCATGCGTCCCGATGGCAGGCTGATCGTCGTCGATGTCTGCGTCGACGAGGCGACCGACAGATACGTCAACGAGCTCGCCCGTCTTCGTGAGCCGGCGCACTGGCGTCACTACAGGGCGGAGGAGTACGAGCACATGTTCGAGGAGGCCGACCTGCGCGCGACCGACACGCGCGTGCTGCGCCAGAGCGTCGACGTGGACGCGTGGGCGGAGGCCGGCCTCGCCGGACGGGCCGGCCTTGAGCTGATCGGCGCTCGTCTGCGCAGCTACCCGGTGAACGCTCAGGTCGCGCTCGACGTCGCCTACGCGGACCGTCGCGCTTCGTTCTCCTTCGACGTCACGGTGGTCCGTCTCGAGGCCGGCGACCGATGAGCTCCGAGGCCCGCAGACGGCGTCGCGTCGGGCGGTCGGTCCTGCTCCTGGCGATCGTGGCGACGCTGGCGGCGGTGGTGCTGTTCGGGGTCACCGGCATCGTGCTCGGGTCGGAACCGGGTGAGGAGATCTCCCCGAGTCCCAGCCCGAGCGAAGAGGTCTCGCCGAGTCCCAGTCCGAGTGAAGAGGTCTCGCCGAGCCCCGAACCGGGTGAGGAGGTCTCGCCGAGCCCCGACCCCGAGTCCTTCCTGCCCGTCACGACGGTCGTCGGCGCCGACGACAAGTGGCACTCCTCGGCGGTGAGACTCGTCTTCGTGGGCGAGGATCACAGCGGCACCGGGCTGGCCGCAACGGAGTACTCCATCGATGCCGGCGAGTGGCGCACCGGGACGAGCGTGGTCATCCCGGCGCCCCGCACGCATGCGTGGGACGGCAAGCACGTGGTGAGCTACCGGTCCATCGACAACAGCGGCGGCGTGGAGCCCACGAAGACCTGTGTCATCCGCATCGACACCACCGCGCCGCGTGCCAAGTGGATCTGGGTCAGGCCTGCCATCCGCACCCGGGTCGGCAAGGAAGAGGTGCGGGTGAGAATCAAGGACGTGTCGCTTCGCGCCACCTACCGGCTCATCGTGGTCGACGGTATCGGCAGGACGGTGGCCAGCCAGAAGACGACCGAGATCAGGACCGGCTATCACACGTTCAAGTGGAACGGACGAAGCAGCCGGGGCAGGTATGTGGCCCCCGGCACCTATGGCTTCAAGCTCGTGCTGCGTGACTCGGCCGGCAACCGGCGCGTGACCGGCGTGAAGTGGTTCCGCGACCGTCACCCCGTCGCCTCGCACGTCGTGCGCATCAACCGCTCGGCCGGCCGCACGGTCGCGCTCACCTTCGACGACTGCTACAGCTCGTCGGCCTGGTCGGGCATCCTGAACGTCCTCAAGAAGCACAAGGTGAAGGCGACCTTCTTCCCGGTCGGCAGCCAGGTCCTCGCCAAGGCGTCGCTCGCCCGGCGGACAGTCCGCGAAGGGCACGACATCGGCAACCACAGCTGGAGCCATCCGGCGATGAGCAGACTGTCCACCTCGTCGGCCATCGCCGAGCTGCGGAAGACCGAGGCGGCCTGGTGGCGCGTCGCCCGGCGCATACCGAACCCCTTCTTCCGGCCTCCGTACGGCGACTACTCATCGGCGACGGTGCGGGCGGCCGGCCGGGCCGGCTACAAGTACACCGTTCTCTGGGACATCGACCCGCTCGATTGGGCCAACCCCGGATCGGCGGCCATCGTCTCCCGCGTGCTCTCGCGGGCACGCCCGGGCAGCATCATCCTGCTGCACACGGGCGGTCAGACGGTGAGTGCGCTGCCCGCCATCATCAGGGGCCTCAAGCGCAAGAACCTCAGGCCGGTGACGCTCCACGACATGTACGCGGCCGGCATCCGCTAGGCCGCCCGGGCAGGGGGAGTCCTATCGGCGCGGCGGCGGCACTCCCGGCGCCTACTCCTCGTCGATCCAGCCGCCGAGCTCCTCGAGGAGGGTGGCTCTGGGCAGAGCGCCCACCACTCGCCTTTGGACAGTCCCGTTCTCGAAGACGAGCAGGGCCGGGATGCTCGTGACCCGGCAGGTGCGGGCGATCTCGGTCTCGTCGTCGACGTTGACGCGCACGAAGCTGAGGTGCGGGTGCCGGTGCTCGAGTGCCTCGAGGACGGGGGTCACCATCTTGCACGGGCCGCACCACTCGGCCCAGAACTCGACGACCACCGGGGAGGCCGCGTTCAGGACCCGGTCCTCGAACTCCTCCTGAGAGACGGCGTCCACTCCTGTTCTCCTTCTCTGCCGCGCTCGCCGGTCTGCCGTCGGGAGGGTCAGAGGGTGTCCAGGTACTTGTCCATCTGGACCGCCGCGAGCGCGCCCTCGCCGACCGCGTGCGCGATCTGCTTGAGGTAGTTCGCCCTGGCGTCGCCGCAGGCGAACAGACCCATGCGCGACGTGCGGAGCAGGGCGTCGGTGACGATGTAGCCGGCCTCGTCGAGCTTCACGACGTCCTGCAGGAAATCGGTGTTCGGCAGCTGGCCGACGAAGATGAAGACGCCGTTCACCGCGATCTGCCCGACGTCGCCGGTCTTGACGTCCTCGTACTCGACCGCGTGAACGGCCTCTTCGCCGAGGATGCGTTTCGGGACGGCGTTCCAGACCCAGTCCATCTTCCCGTTGGCGAAAGCACGCTCCTGGATGATCCGCGCCGCCCGCAGCTCGTCCCGCCGGTGGATGACCGTGACCTTGTCGGCGAACTTGGTGAGGTACATGCCCTCTTCCACCGCGGTGTCTCCGCCGCCGACCACGACGACTTCCTTGCCACGGTAGAGGAAGCCGTCGCAGGTGGCGCACGAGCTCACGCCGCGCCCGAAGAACTCCCCCTCGCCGGGGATGTCGAGGGTGCGCGGGACGACGCCGGGAGCCAGCAGGATCGACCTGGCGGTGATCTCCGACCCGTCGACTACGACGACGTGCTCACCGTCGGCCGGGCGCACCTCAGAGACCGCCGTGATCTCGCGGAGCTCGGCGCCGAACCTGCCGGCCTGCTGCTTCATGCGGTCGGCGAGCTCGAAGCCGGAGATGCCCTCCGGGAAGCCCGGGTAGTTCTCGATGAGCTCGGTGAGGCCCATCTGGCCGCCGGCCATGGCGCGTTCCAGGACCAGCACGGAGCGGCGGGCGCGCGCAAGGTAGATCCCGCCTGTGAGTCCCGCCGGGCCGGCGCCGATGACGATCGCGTCGTACACGCCATCCGCCGGCGGTGTCGGCTCCACGGGCTGCATCGGCTCCTCGGGTCTCTCGTCTGGCATGGTCACCTCACGTGGTCGGCGGGCGGCGGCCGATCAGATCGCGGGACGCGAGCTCCTCGGCGATCTGGACGGCGTTGAGCGCGGCGCCCTTGCGGAGATTGTCTGCGACGCACCAGAAAACGAGGCCGTTCGCGACGGTGTCGTCTGCGCGCAGACGACCGACATAGACGGGATCCCTGCCGGACGCGTCGATCGGCATCGGGTAGCGGAGAGAGGCCGGGTCGTCGACGAGCTCGACCCCGGCCGCGTCGGCCAGCGCCTGTCTGGCCTCGTCGACGGAGAGGGGGCGCCGCGTCTGCACGTTGACGGCCTCGGAGTGGGCGTTGAACACCGGCGCCCGGACACAGGTCGGCGCCACCTTGAGCTGGGGATCGGCGAAGATCTTCTGTGTCTCGTCGACCATCTTCTGCTCTTCCTTGGTGGCGCCGTTCGGCAGGAAGCTGTCGATGTGGGGGAGCAGGTTGAAGGCGATCTGGTAGGGGTAGGCGTCGGTCTCGACGGGCTCGCCCGCCAGCGCCGGCGGCGTCTGGGCGCGAAGCTCGTCGGGGCCCTTCTTGCCGCTCCCCGAGACGGCCTGGTAGGTGGAGACGACGACCCGCTCGATACCGGCCGCGTCGTAGAGCGGCTTGAGCGGGACGACCATCTGGATGGTCGAACAGTTGGGGGTCGCGACGAGCCCCTCGTGACGCTCGAGCGCCTCCGGATTGACCTCGGGGACGACGAGCGGCACCCCCGGCTCCTGCCGGAAGGCGCTGCTCTTGTCGATCACGGCGGCGCCGGCGGCGACGGCAGCCGGCGCGAACTCCCGGCTCGCCGCCCCTCCGCAGGCGAAGAAGGCGAGATCGACACCGGCGAACGAGTCGGAGGCGAGGACGTCGACCTCGACCGAGTCGCCGCGGAACCCGAGGAGCCGTCCGACGCTGCGCTCGCTGGCGAGCAGGCGGAGGTCGGCGACGGGAAAGCCGCGTTCGTCGAGGATCTCGCGGACTGCCGTCCCGACGACGCCGGTGGCGCCGGCGATGGCGACGGTGTAGGCGCGCTCACTCATGGCCGGTGCCGCGATGGGTCGATTCGCGCACGACCTGGTCGTCGGCGAGCCCGAACACGTCGTGCAGGGCACGCACGGCGTCCTCGGCCCGCTCCTCGGCGATGACGCAGGAGATCTTGATCGGCGAGGTGGAGATCATCTCAAGGTTGATGCCGATGTCGGCCAGGGTCTTGAACATCGTGGCGGCCACGCCCGGGTTCGTCCGCATGCCGGCGCCGATCAGGCTGACCTTCGCCATGTGCGTGTCGGTGGTGAAGCCGGGGGCGCCCAACTCCTCGGTGACCTGGCGTAGCGCCTGGTCGGCGGCGGCGAGGTCTTCGCGCGGCACGGTGCAGGAGATGTCGCTGTGTTCGGCATCGCCGATGTTCTGGATGATCATGTCGACGTTGACGTCGGCCCTGGCGAGCGCATCGAAGACGTACGCCGCCACGCCCGGCCTGTCCGGCACGCCGCGGACCGTCACCTTGGCCTCGTCGGCAGCGTAGGTGACCCCTCTGATTATCGCGCTTTCCATGGTGTCGTCTTCCTCCCTGACCCAGGTGCCCTCCACGTGCGAGAAGCTCGATCGCACGTGGATGGGGATGTCGTACTTGCGGGCGTACTCCACGCAGCGGAGCGCCAGCACCTGCGCGCCGGCGGCCGCCATCTCGAGCATCTCGTCGTAGGAGATGGCGGCGATCTTGCGGGCGTCGGCGACCACGCTCGGATTGGCGGTGTAGACGCCCTCCACGTCGGTGTAGATCTCGCAGACCTCGGCTCCGAGGGCGTGGGCGAGCGCGACGGCGGTGGTGTCACTGCCGCCGCGGCCGAGGGTGGTGACGTCCTTGTCGGTCGACACGCCCTGGAAGCCGGCGACCAGCGTGATCTTGCCGTCTTCCATGGCTTCGACGAGACGCGTCGCGCGGATGTCGAGGATGCGGGCCCTCGTGTGGACGGTGTCGGTGACGATGCCGGCCTGGGAGCCGGTGAAGCTCACCGCCTGTCGTCCCAGACGGTCGATGGCCATCGCCAGCAGCGCGCAGCTGATGCGCTCTCCGGCCGAGAGGAGCATGTCCATCTCCCGCTCCGGCGGGTGCGGGGTGATCTCGCCGGCGAGCTGGATAAGCTCGTCGGTGGTGTCGCCGCGGGCGGAGACGACGGCGCAGACCTGGTGGCCCTCGTCGAAGGTCTCGACGATGCGCCGGGCGACGTTGCTGATGCGACTGGCGTCGGCGACGGACGTGCCGCCGTACTTCTGGACCACGATGGACACGCGGGGACCTCCTGAAGACCGTAGGGGGAGTGTAACCGACACGGGACGATGCTGCGCGTCCCGGACGTGAGGCGGCGCGGTCGTCTGACGGGGCCGACCGGGCGTATCCGTGCGCCGGCTCAGTCGGGCAGGGGCGCGACCTTCGGCAGCTCGCGTTTGTGGCGGGCGCCGGCGACCAGCGCGTCTACCCGCTCGTTCGCCTGCCCCTCCGGGTCGACGAGGCAGGCGTCGAGTTCCTCGTACGTGAGGCCCATCTCGTGCTCGTCGGTCTGGCCGGCCCAGAGGCCGGCCGACGGCGGCTTGTCGATGACCGGCCGGGGAACGCCGAGATGCTCGGCGAGAGCCCGCACCTGCGTCTTTGTCAGACTGCCGATGGGGAGGAAGTCGACGCCGCCGTCGCCGTACTTCGTGAAGTAGCCGATGGCGAGCTCGCTGCGGTTGCCGGTGCCCAGGACGCGGTAGCCGAGGAGGTTGGCGAACGCGTAAAGGGTGGTCATGCGAAGCCGGGGCTTGATGTTGGCGCAGGCCATCCGGTCCTCGGCGACGTCGGCGCTGGCCGCGGCGATCTCGGCCAGGAGGGCGTCGTACGGGCGGCCGAGGTCGACTCTCACCGTGTCGATGGCGAAGGCCTCCGCGGTGAGCCGAGCGTCGGCCTCGTCCTGGGGGTCGCTGTGACAGGGCATGATGACGCCCAGCGCGTGGCCGGGGAAGGCGCGGGCGCTCAGTCCGGCGACCACGGCCGAGTCGATGCCGCCGGAGAGGCCGAAGGTGACGCCGCGGCCACCGCTGTCGCGCACCTCGTCGGCGATCCACCCGGCGAGGTGCGTCGCGATCCGTTCGGGGCTCGGTCCGGTCGGTCGGCTCTCCATCGGGCACGAGCATATCGCATGCGCCGACGGCGGCCGCTTGTCCCCGGGGAAGCGGCCGCCGTCGGGAGTCCGGCGGTCAGGTGTGGCCGCGCGTCAGCGGGCGATCAGGCCGTCCAGCCAGAAGGTCCGCGTCTTGGTCGACGTCATCTTGATGACGATCTTCGTGACGCGGCAGCGGTTGAAGTTCCGTGTCGGCAGCCGCAGCGAGATGTGCGTCCAGTCGTTGGGGTTGAGGATGTAGCGCTGCCAGGCGCGGCGTCCCTTGTAGTCGTAGGCGATGACCTTGAGCTTCCAGGGGTTCTTCCAGCTGACGCCGTTGGCGCTGTAGATGTCGAACTCGAGGCGGCGGATGCGCTGGGAAGAACGCAGCCGCTGCCACTTCGACGGCAGCCGGTAGGTGAACTGGGCCCGGCGGCCGCGCAGCTTGAGCTTCAGTGCCTTGGTGCCGGCACTGGTGTACGCGGAGCTCACCGTCCGCCACATCCGCGTGCCACTCGTCCGATACGTGCTGCTGAACGACGTGATGAGCCGCGCGCTGCCGTCGTTGAGGGTGAACTCGTGGACGGTCGAGCCGGCCTCTCCGTACTGGTAGACGGTCTTGTACCGCGGGTGCGAGGCCCTCAGCCTGTACGAGGCAAGGACGCCCTCGAGGCGGAAGCTGCCGTCGGCGGCCGTGCGGGTGCTGAGGATGCCGTCCGAGACCGTGGCGCCCTTGATCGGGTCGCCTTCGCCGTCGAGAACAACGCCGGTCGCGACACTCGGCATCTGGCCGTTCTGCGCCCGCTCGATCGTCTCGGCGACGCGGCGCCGGGCGCCGGCGTAGGCGTTGGCGTCTTTCTTGAACCAGGGGATGTTCTTCCAGTTCCAGGGATAGGCGCCGGTCCGGTAGCGGGTCAGTGCCTTCGCCACTTCCTGAGCGACCCTGTTCACATCCGCGTCCAGGTCGCCGAAATCACCGTTGTCGCCGGCGAGCTCAAGGTAGGTGTGCTCCTCGAGACCGTCGCGCAGCGCCTCGAAGCGCAGGGAGGACATCGGCGGCGCGTAGGGGTCCTTGTAGCCGTAGTTGGGGTAGTAGCCCGGGTACAGCAGCGAGGCCTCGCCGTTGAACCGCAGCGTGCCGTTGCTGCTCCGGAACGACAGCGGGTTGCTGAACGGGTTCCGCCAGCCTCCGCCCGAGGCCCGGGTCCACTTGTTGGCGCGCCAGTACAGCGTGCCGTCCGCACGCCAGCGCCACATCATCCAGAACAGGGCGTGCTCGTCGGCCAGCGGCTCGTCGATGAGGAAGGTCGGCGCCCTGCGAGCCTCGGGATTGAAGGAGTAGGTGTACATCCAGGCCTGCTTGCCGGCCCGCTGGCGTTCGCGCAGCGGCCCGATCCAGTCCCAGAAGCGGTACACGCGGGTCGCCCAGATGTCGACGTCGTTGTAGAGGAACTTGTTGGCCGGCCGGCCCTTGTACCTCACCGGGCGAGGCTCGGTGGTCAACAGGAAGTTCGCCCGGAAGCCGGCGTTCGCCGAGGCGGTGTGGAGCATGCGGGCGTAGGCCTCGGCCCGCCGCTCCGCGCGCCCCGGACTCGGTTCGTCGACGGGGAACGCGTAGGCCTGGTCCTCCCAGCCGCGCTCCTTGTACAGGTTGCAGAGGTTGGTCAGGTACTTGATCGTCTTGGTCTTCTGGGAGGTCGGCGTACTCAGGCGCCACGGCCAGTACTTGCTCCACGCGAACCTCGTCACGGCGAAGCCGGCGTCGTCGGCGTCGTCGTCAAGCCACTGCGACACGCGGTCGGCGTAGCGGTCCGCGTCGGTGAGCGCGCCGTTGGAGCGGTCCACCCAGGCGACCGGCGTGAAGCCGCCGGGCGAGAAGCCGTAGCTCTTGTAGAAGTCGTAGTAGGCGCCGAGGACCTTCACCTGGTTGTCGTAGTTCCAGGGGATGGAGCCGCGCAGACTCTGCTTCACGTTCGTCTGGTTGATCGAGAAGAGGGCCGGCACCCGCTCCTTGGGAAGGTCGAAGCCGTACACGTGGAGCTCCACGGCGATCGGCGTCGTCGTGCTGCCCTCCCTGACCTCGATCGTGCCGGCATAGTCACCGGCGGGGGTCCCTCGCGGCACGTGGACGAGCACGTAGAACGAGGTCGTCGAGGCAGGCACGCTCAGCGTCTGCCCGAACTCCTTCGGCAGCAGTGGATCGGGGTACTTGCCCTTCCTGGCCCCGGTCCCGGTGCTGGGCGTGCGCACATAGACGTAGCCGACCCGGGAGAGGGTCGAGTTGTCGACGAGCAGCGCGCTTGAGCCGGCCGCCCATGAGAGGGAGACGGAGCGCGTGGCGCTGCCGCGCAGGGCGATCTGCCCGCCCTCGTACTCGTCGCCGGCGGCGTAGAGCTGCAGGGTCGAGCGGTCCCGGGCCTTGGTGGAGGGGAAGACCTTGGTGCCGGCATCGGCCGTCCAGACGACGGCGTCGGCCGCTGGAGCGGCCGCCGAAGCCAGCACGCACGCGGCGGCGAGGGCCACGAGGGCGGCCCACCACCGCCCGGCGACCCTCCTGCCGCCGGGAGTGCCCACCACCCGCGAGTCTGCTCCGGTCTGTCTGAGTCGTGCGTGTCGGTGTCTGTCGGTCATCTCATCCTCTCCCGGCGCTCGCTCTCACCGTCGCCGAGGCGCCCTCGTAGAGGCCCTCTCTTTGTCCATCGACGGGTTCGGACGGTCCATGAGCGGTCACCGGCCGGAACGTGTCTACCAAAGAGACGAGGCTTTGGCGGGAATCTTGTCACCCCGGGTGTTCGGTTTCGGGTGCTCGAGACCGTTGTCTGCCGTTGCACGCATGGACGTACAGGAACGGGCGGCCGCCTCTTCGTGGAGGCGGCCGCCCGTCTGTTCCGGCCTGTCTCTCGCCCGGTGCCATCCCGGCGGAGTGGACCCGTCAGGGTCTCTCCGCCGATGCCACGTCGCTCTCTTAGCGGGCCATCAGCCCGTCGAACCAGAACGTGCGGGTCAGGGACGACGTCATCTTGATGACGATCTTCGTCACGTTGCCGCGGTTGAAGTTGCGCGTCGGCAGCTTGAGGGAGACGTGGGTCCAGTCGTTCGGCTCGAGGATGTAGCGCTGCCAGGCGCGGCGGCCCCTGTTGTCGTAGGCGACCACCTTCAGCTTCCAGGGGTTCTTCCAGCTGACGCCGTTGGCGCTGAAGACGTCGAGCTCGATGCGCCTGGCCCTCGCCCAGCGCAGGTTCCGCTTGCTCGAGGGCAGGCTGTACACGAACTCGGCCCGCTTGCCGCGCAGGCTCACCTTGAGCGCCGTGCTGCCGGCCGTGGAGCGGACGGAGCTGACGGTCCGCGTCAGCCGGGTCCCGCTCGTCCGGTACTTGCTGCTGAAGGAGCTGAGGATCCGGGCACCGTTGGGGTTGAGCGTGAACTGGTGGGCGCTCGCTCCGGCCTGGCCGCTCTGGGAGGAGGTCCGGTAGCGCGGGTGCGAGGCGCTGAGCCTGTAGGAGGCGAGTACGCCGTCGAGCGTGAACCGGCCTTCGTCGTCGGTCGTCGTCGTGAGGACGCCGTCCGAGATGGTGGCATTGGGGAGCGGGCGGCCGGCCTCGTCGAGCACCACGCCGGTGGCGACGTTCGGCGCCTGGCCGGTCTCCGCCCGCTCGATCGCCTCGGCGATCCGGCGACGGGCGCCCGAGTAGGCGTTGGCGTCGTTCTTGAAGACCGGCATGTTCGTCCAGTTCCAGGGGTAGGCGCCGGTCGGGTAGTAGGTCATCGCCTCGGCCAGGCGGTCGGCGAGATCCCTGACGGTGCCGTCGAGCTCGCCGTAGTCGCCGTTCTTGCCGGCCAGGTCGAGGTAGGTGTGCTCCTCGATCCCGTCGCGCAGCGCCTCGAACCGCAGCGACGACATCGGCGGCGCGTACGGGTCGTCGAAGCCGTACCGCGGGTAGTAGCCCGGGTAGAGCAGCGATGCTTCGCCGTTGAAGACGAGCGACCCGTTTCTGCTCTTGAACGAGAGCGGGTTCTTGAACGGGTCGCGCCAGCTGCCGCCGGAGGCCGCCGTCCACTTGTTGACCCGCCAGTAGAGGGTCCCGTCGGCGCGCCAGCGCCACATCATCCAGAAGATGGCGTGCTCGTCGGCGAGCGGTTCGTCGATGAGGAACGTCGGCGCCTTCTGGGCCTGGGCGTTGAACGAGTACGTGTACATCCAGGCTTCCTGGCCGGCCTTCTGACGGGCGCGCAGCGGTCCGAGCCAATCCCAGAAGCGGTACACGCGGGTCGCCCAGATGTCGACGTCGTCGAAGAGGAACTTGTTCGGCGGGCGACCCTTGTAGGTCACCGGTCGCGGCTCGGTGGTCAGGAGGTACTTCGCCCGGTAGCCGGCGTTCGCCGAGGCGGTGTGCAGCATGCGGGCGTAGGCCTGGGCGTTGTACTCGGCCTTGCCGGGCGACGGCTCGTCGACCGGGTAGGCGTAGCCCTGGTCGTCCCAGCCGCGCTCCTTGAAGAGCCGGCAGAGGTTGGTCAGGTACTTGATCGTCTTCGTCTTCTCGGACGTCGGGGAACTGAGTCGCCATGGCCAGTACTTGTTCCACCCGTAGCGGACGACGGAGAAACCGGCGTCCTGATCGTCGTCGTCGAGCCAGGCCGCGGCCCTGTCGGCCCAGGCGTCGCCGTTGGTGAGGTCGCCGTCGGCGGGATCGACGAAGGCGGACGGTGTCATGGCCCCCGGCGAGAGGCCGTACTCCTTGTAGAAGTCGTAGTAGGCGCCGAGCACGCGCCGCTGGTTCGTCGAATCCCAGGGGATCTCGCCGTGGAGACTGGCCTTCACGTTCAGGTGGTTGATGGAGAAGATGGCCGGGACGCGCTCCTTGGGCAGGTCGAACGCGTAGACGTGGAGTGCCACGGTGATGGGCGTCGTGGTACTGCCCTCGGTCACGTTGAGGGTGCCTGTGTAGTCGCCGGCGGGAGCGCCGCGCGGCACGTGCACGAGGACGTAGAACGATGTCGAGGACGCCGGGGCCGAGACCTTCTGTCCGAACTCCTTGGGGATCAGCGGGTCGGGATAGTAGCCGACCTTGGCCTTGGTCCCGGTGCTCGCCCGGGTGGTCTTGACGTACCCGACGCGGGACAGCGTCGAGTTGTCGACCAGCAGCGAGTCCGAGCCGCTCGCCCAGGTGAGGGAGACGTTGCGGGTGACGGTGCCGCGCACGACGATCTGACCGGCCTCATACTCGTCGCCGGCGGCATAGAGCTGGAGGGTCGTGCGGTCCTTGGCCTTCGTCGAGGGGAACACCTTGGTGCCGGACTCCTCGGTCCAGGCGGCGGCGCCGGCGGTCGGCGCGGTCGCGGCCGCGACAAGGCATGCCGCCGCGAGCGCCAGGAGCGAGACGGGCAGGGCGCCGCGGAAGAAGCGCCGCGCAGCTCCGGCCTGCGGCTTCCGCGCGACGGAGGTGATGTCTGCAAGGGCGGCCGGTACCTGTCTGGTCTGTCGATGTCTCGCTCGCATCTCGTCCTCTCCCGGAGCCGTGTCCCGCCGGCGTCCAGTCGCTGGTGCTCGACCCACTTGATGTCTATCGGCGGATTCGCGCACCCCCCGAGCGATGGAGCGAGCGGCCGGAGGCCAAAGTGTCGTCAGTCCTGGCGATGATTCCTCCATGAGGCCGGGCGTCGCTGGGGCTCTCGTCGCACTGCGCTGTCACGCGACGGGTCAGACGGCCTTCGGGGGGCGCACACCGCCGAGCAGGCGGCGCGCGGCGAAGGCCGACGTTGCCCGGGCGGTCGCGGTGCGTCGCAGAGGCGGGGCGGCGGTCCGGAAGGGACCGCCGCCCCGCTCAGGCTGTGATCGTCGGGGCCCGCGAGCGGGCCCCGGCCGGCTGGGTCAGAGCACCGGCAGGTAGCGCTGCACCTCGTAGGAGGTGACCTGCTCCCGGTACTCGTACCACTCGTTGAGCTTGTTGGTGATGAAACGCTTGAACACGTGGTCGCCGAGCGTTCGCTGCACGAGCTCGCTCTGCTTCGTCTCCTGGATCGCCTCGTAGAGGTTGTTGGGCAGCGCCTGTAGCCCGATCGCTTCACGCTGCTGGGCGTTCATCTTGTAGATGTTGGGCTCCACCGACGGCGGCAGGTCGTAGCGCTGCTCGATGCCCTCCAGGCCCGCCGCCAGCATGACGGCGAAGGCGAGGTACGGGTTGCAGGCGGCGTCGGGGTTGCGCATCTCGGCCCGGACGCTGCTCTCCTTGCCCTGCACGTAGAGCGGCACCCGGATGAGCGCCGTGCGGTTGCGATGGGCCCAGGAGATGTAGACCGGCGCCTCGTAGCCGGGCACCAGGCGCTTGAAGCTGTTGACCCACTGGTTCACGACCGAGCAGATCTCGCGCATGTGCTTGAGCTGGCCGGCGATGAACCCCTTGGCGATGTCGCTGAGGTGGTCGGGGTCGCCCTCGGAGAAGAACGCGTTCTGCTCGCCCTTGAACAGCGACTGATGCACGTGCATGCCGCTGCCGTTGACACCATGGATGGGCTTCGGCATGAAGGTGGCGTGCAGGCCGTTGTGGGCCGCCACCTCCTTGACGATCAGGCGCGAGACCATGACCCGGTCGGCCATGACGAGCGCCTCGTCGTAGTGGGGGTCGATCTCGTGCTGGGACGGGGCGACCTCGTGGTGGCTCGCCTCCATCGGGATGCCGAGCCTGTCGAGGGTGCGGATGGTCTGCTTGCGCAGGTCGTTGCCGAGGTCGGCCGGCAGGACGCTGAAGTAGCCGCCCTCGTCGACCAGCTCTGGTTTGTCGGCGTTCTTGAAGTAGAAGTACTCGAGCTCGGGCCCGATGAAGAACGAGAGGCCCATGTCGGCGGCCCGCTTGAGCTGGCGACGCAGCACGTAGCGGGGGTCGCCCTCGAAGGGGTCGTAGTTGCGGTCGAGGACGTCGCAGAACACGAACGCCGTCTTCTCCTGGGCCTGGGCCCAGGGCAGTATCTTGAACGTCGACCAGTCGGGCATCGCGACGATGTCCGACTCCTCGATCTCGGCGTAGCCGGTGATCGAGGAACCGTCGAAGGGGGCGCCGCTCTCCAGCACGGTGGGGAGCTGGCGGTCGGGGATCTCCACCATCTTGAGGTTGCCGAGGATGTCGGTGAACCACAGCTGGATGTGCTTCACGTTCTGGTCGGCGACCTCGCGGCGGATCCGGGCCTGGAGCTCTTCGTTCATCGTAGTCATCCTTTCGACCCTGATTGCTCGCGGCGGGCGGCCGGCTGCCATCCCGCCGAGGCGGTTGTATCACCGGCGGGTGGAGGATGCAACGCGGGGTGCCCGGTCGCCGGCGCTTCGGCGACCAGCGCCGGCCGGTGAGGCCGGCGCCCGCTCCGTGAAATCGGCTCCGGGGCGGCCGCCTGCCGAAACATCAGGCGTACGAGCATCTACGATAAGTTGTCTGCTCAGGCTCAACGGCGGCGTTGCGCAGGCTCGGGGCGTGTGCTTTACTGCGAATGAACGAGGGGCAGACCGGGGGGTCGCCGACTTCACCGGATTCATGGAAGGGAGCTTGCATGGCAACTGAGGCTTACTGCGTGAAGTGCCGCGCCAAGAAGGTCATGAAGGACGAGAAGGCCGTCACCATGAAGAACGGCAAGCCCGCCGTCCAGGGCACCTGCCCCGACTGCGGCACCAAGATGTTCAAGATCGGCAAGAGCAAGTAAGCGTCACGCAGCCCGACAGTCTTCATTCGGGGGTGAGGGGCACCGCGGTGCCCCTCACCCCCTTCTCCATGCCGGGGCCTGCGGCGAGCACCGGCTCGAGCTTCCATGACGTCTGAGACGAAGCTGACGCCCCGCGCCGCGCTGCGCCGCACCTTCCGCGCTCTGTGGCGGCGCAACTACCGGATCTACTTCATCGGCCAGACCGCCTCCATGAGCGGCACGTGGATGCAGTCGGTCGCCCAGGGCTGGCTCGTGCTCACCCTCTCCGGCCGCGCCCTCGACCTCGGCATCCTCACGGCACTGCAGTTCGGGCCCAGCCTGGTGCTGAGCCCGTGGGGCGGCGTCGTTGCCGACCGCAGCGACAAGCGGAAGCTGCTGATGGTCACGAACACGGTCGCCGGCGTCTTCGCGCTCACGCTCGGCCTCCTCACCCTGAGCGGGGCGGTCGAGGTCTGGATGGTGTACGCGCTGGCGTTCCTCACCGGCTGCGTGATCGCCGTCGACAACCCCAGCCGCCAGGCGTTCGTGTACGAGATGGTCGGCCGCGACGACCTGCCGAACGCCGTCGGTCTCAACAGCGTGATCATCAACGCCAGCCGCATCGTGGGGCCGGCGCTGGCGGGGATCCTCATCGCCACGGCCGGCACGGCGGTGTGCTTCCTCGGCAACGCGGCGTCGTTCCTCGTCATCATCGTCGCCCTGCTGATGATCCGGGTGGGCGAGCTCGACCGCGTGCCGCCCGAGCCGCGCAAGCCCCGTCAGCTGCGCGACGGCTTCGCGTACGTGCTGCGGACCCACGGGCTCATGGTGCCGCTCGTGATGATGGCGGTCGTCGGCACCCTCGGGTACAACTTCTCGGTCCTGCTGCCGCTGCTTGCCGAGCGGGTCTTCGGACGTGGCGGAGGCAGCTACGGGGCGATGACGACGGCGATGGGCATCGGGGCGCTGGCGGGAGCCCTCACGGTCGCCGCCCTGCACCGGCCGACGCGCCGCCTGCTGGTCGTCGCCACTCTGGTATTCGGGGCCGCCATCGTCGCCGTCGGCCTGGCGCCGGACATGACGGCGGCGCTGATCCTGCTCGTGCCGATGGGCGCCGCCGCCGTCGGTTTCGTCTCGCTCACCAACTCGCTGCTGCAGCTCGAGGCGGAGCCGGTCATGCGCGGCCGCGTGATGGCGCTGTGGGGGGCCGTCTTCCTCGGCAGCACGCCGATCGGCGGTCCGCTGGCGGCGGCCTTCGCCGCCGCGTGGGGGACGCGGACGGCGTTCGTGATCGGCGGCGTCGCCACAGTGCTCACCGGGATGGTCGCCGCCGCCCATCTGCAGCGGCGTCGCCTTCGCGCCAGGGCGAGGGTGCGGGCGGCCTCGATGCCCTGCGAGCCGGTCTGTGAGGAGCCCCCGGAGGTCGACGAGGAGCCCCCTGAGGTCGACGAGAGGCCGGAGCCCGCCTGAGATCCGGCCGGGCGCGCTCCCGCGGGCGCTCCTGCGGCATGCTCCCGGGCCTCAAGTCCGGCGACGCCGGGGCTCCCGAGCCGTCCGCGTCTCGGTGCTAGAATCAGACGCGTGACACGCTGGTCACCGTGCCCTCGTAGCTCAGGGGATAGAGCACAGGTTTCCTAAACCTGGTGTCGCAGGTTCGATTCCTGCCGGGGGCACCAACCGACCTGCACAGGGCGCCCTTCCCACGCTCCTGCCCACCTCGCCGCCGACGCAAAGCCGACCTCAGCAACGCCTCGTGTGGCGAGCGGCGGCAGCGACAAAGCATAAGAATCAGCCTCAAAAGGGGCGTCGCCTATTCGTTTCGGCCACGATCCGTCGCGCGACGCCTCCCCACCCGAACCTCGCCAGAACTGCCGTTTATTGCATCCTTCATTGATAATCGCCGCCTTTTCGGTCCTCAAGGAGCGGCCGGAGAGGGACGACGAGTTCGCCTGAGGGAAGTGATATCGTGTTGAGCAGGCAAAACGTCAAGCAGCGCGAGAAGGTAGCGTGCATCTTGAGCCACGCAACCTGTCCCAGAGCGACACTAAATGACCACAAGAGCGCACCAAAGGACGCCATGGTGACCCCGAAAACGCACCCCAGGTACCTCTCGGGCACCTTTTCGTGCACCGTGTGGCGCGACTGTGTGGATGTAGGCGGGGTAGATGATGGGCGGCCCCGGTAGCGGTCGCCGCCGGGCCCGGCCGGCGGTCGGCGACTGCCGCGCCGTGGCAATCGGTGAACTCATCGATGGCGGCCGTTGGCAGACCCAGCGACACGGTGAGGTCCTCTGGCGGGCGCCCCACAGCGCGGCGGTCGCCGGGCGGCTGGCCTACACGCTGCACCACCAGAGCGAGAGCGCCGATCAGGTCCAACTTGCACTCGCCTACCGCTACTGGCCGGCCGGCAGCGGCGTCTTCTCTGATGATGAGGTCGAGCTCCTCATCGGCCGCGGTACTCGCCCGGTGGCCCGCTGTCCTGAGTGTGAGCGGGCGGTGCGCAGCCTCTACGCCCCACCGGGTGCACGCTACTTTGCCTGCCGGAGCTGCCACCAACTCTTCTACCGACCCTCCGCCTGGCGTGAGCAACTGGCCGATGTGCACGAGCGCGCTGGACCGGCGCTCGCCGAGCTTGCCGCCTTGCCCGAAAGGCCACCGACCGCCGCCCCGACCAGGTACGTCGCTGCCCCGCCGGCCGAGCTCGCTCACCGTCTCGAGCAGGAGCTGCCGCTCGCTCCCCAAGAGCTGCGCCTGTGGTGTCTGCGTCTGCGCACCTGCGGGCTCTCCTACCGCCAGATCGCAGCGCTGACCGAGTCCTCCAAGAGCAGCATCGCCCGTATCTGTGCCGCCGGCCGCGAGGGCATCGACCGCGGGGCCCTGGTCCGCGAGTCGCTGCAGCGCAGCGCGACTCTGCCGCCGATCTCCCTCGAGACGGGGCGCCGTGGGATTGCCGCCGAGATGCGTACGCTGCGGGCCCACTTCAAGCGCCGCGGCCTCTATCCCCCTGAGTTCGAAGCCGAGGAGAGGACGGTGCTCCCGTAAGAAGGCGGAGCGGAGATCTGAGAAGGGCGCTACCGCGCCGCGAGCACCAGCCCCGCGATCCTCTCCGCCGCCTCCTCCTGCATGGCCGGGATCGCATGGGAGTAGACATCGAGGGTAAACGAGACGGTCGCATGCCCGAGCCGCTCCGAGACGACCTTGGGATGGATGCCGGCCGCCAGGGCCAGGGTGGCGTGAGTGTGGCGCAGGTCGTGCAAGCGGATCCTTGGCAGCATCGCCTTGCGCACGGCGATGCGGAAGTAGCGGGTGACATCCTCGGGATGGAGCGCCTCACCGTCGTCCTTGGTGAACACCAGACCGGAGTCAGTCCAGTCTTCACTCCCGGTCTGCTCCTCAAGCTGCCGTGCCGCCTGGCCTCTGAGCACCTCGACCGTCTCGCCATCCAGCGCGACCGAGCGGCGGCCACGGGCGGTCTTCGGTTCGCTTGCCACGACCTCTCTCCCGCAGGGGATCAGCGCCCGGCGTACCGAGAGGCGTGCATTCTCGAGGTCGACATCCTCCCAGCGCAACCCCAGCGCCTCGCCGCGGCGCAGACCGGTCATCGCCAGGGTGTGCCAGAGAGGATGAAGGCGACTATCGCGGACCGAATCGAGGAAGGCTGCCAGCTGCTTGGCAGACCAGGTCGTCATCTCGTGCAGAGCGTCTGAGATCCGCGGCGGATCGGCGGCCTCGACCGGATTGCGCGAGAGGCGGTTCCAGCGCACCGCGTCGCGACAAGCCCGGTGCAGGACGGCATGGACGTGGTGGATCGTGCGCGGTGAGAGGCCTTGACCGTTCTGCTTGCCGCAACGGGCCAGGGTGGCGTAGAGGACGTTGATCTGGGCTCCGGAGAGGGTCTGCAGTCGCTGGTTGCCGATGTGAGGGACGAGATGGCACTCGACGTGCTGGACGTAGGAGAAGTAGGTGCTGGGACGGACCGTCGCCTCGATCGCCGGCAGCCACTCCTTGGTCAGGTACTCCCGTACGCTGAGCCTGCTGGGGGCGACGAAGCGCTGCTCGGTATCGGCGGTGATGATGGTGTGCATCGCCGCCGCTGCCTCCTTGCGGGTGGCATAGCCACCTTTGACTGCCCGGCGACGCTCCTCGGTCTCGCGTAGCGGTCCGCCGCAATCTGGGCACTCATCGTGGGGGCGCCGTTCGATCCAGATCCGCTTGTTGCAGTCCGCACAGCGCTGGGCGGCCGCTCGGCCGATATCGACGATGTACTCCCAGGAGCTGCCGCGCCTGCGGAGATGGCCCTGCATGCTGGAAGTCCCTCCGGTGTGAGTCCTACCTTCCGGAAGTAGCTTCGCTCTGGAGCAGCGAGCAGGCAACGAGAGCTGGCCCACCGAGAGCACCAAATAGCTGCCCAGAGACGACCTGTACGGTGCGCTCCATGACGGCGGCGACGCGTCGGTGAAAGCAGCCCTGTGCAGCAGATTGTCGAACCGCACATGGTGGGCAGACCTGTGGCCGCGCAGGGCCCCTACGGGAGACGGTCCGGGCAGGGTACGCCAGGGCGGGGCGCCGTGGCGTGTCGATTGTGACGAGCGCCGGGTCCAGCGCCCCGACCGTCTGGCAGTGGAACAGCGGAGCATCCGGCTGCACGTCGATCGTCGAGAACTGAGGGAGAAGACGGTCGCCTTGAATCGACAACAAGCTGCCCGACCTCGTGAAGCTGCTGCCTGTGCTCAAGGAGTCGAGGACAGGCGTTCGGCAGAGTGGGGGCTGGACAGCGGCGACCCCCGGGTCGCGTCAACACGCCTCATGATCACACTGCAAGAACATGCGCTATTCTGTGATCAAACGGGGCGGATCGCCACCGGTTGGCTCGGTCCTCCTTGCGAATCGTCCGGCGGTCTTCGAGCCGCCCCTTGGGCGGCTTCCGGCGGTCCGTGTTCTCTGCCACGAGGAGAGCAGCGCGGAGGCTCCGCCCCGCTCCGAGAGCGACGCCTGCCAGGCGAGTCGGGACCGAGTGGCCCCCGTCTGCCCAGTCGGTCCTCCCGGGGCCGCAAGATGCCTTTGCCCCCTTGGCGTCGAGCGGACCCCCCCTCTCCTTAGCGCTCATCTGGCTGGCGTCCCCTCCGGCTTCCTCGAAAGCGGAGGTCCTGACAACGGTTCGCGCATCAAACGTTGCATGTTGATGCTCCTGGTGCTGAACTTGGCGCAGGCTGTGATTCCCCGTGTCACAGCCCGCGAAGGCGTCCGGTTTGCCGTGGACGTGGTCGTCGGGCGACCTTCGTGGAGCGGGTGACTCCGGCGCAGCAACCGGTCACTCGACTCCCCGTGACAGGCCGCCCGGCGCCGGTGTTCTCCGGGTGCCGGGCGGCCCTTCTCTCACCCGATGGCCGCGCAGCTCAAGAGTTGCCGGCGCTGGGCCACGCCGAGGGACCCTGCTCGACACGATGGGCCGCTGCAACGCGCGCGTTGGGGGTGTCCGCTGCCTGGAGGCACTTGTCCCTGCCGATCTCACCGGCGGCACAGCAGCGCGCGAGGCTTCTGCGGCAATCGTCATGGCCCGCAAAGCCTAGTTGGCAGATAGCCGCCGCTTCGGTCTCGCGACCGACCATGCGCTCCCGCTTCAAACTGACGGGCGTCGCCATCGAGAGCGACGCCCAAGGACATCGCGTGTTCCACAGGCTCATTGCCATATCGCCGTGATCGTCAGGCGCCGAACCCAACGGCAGGCTGCGTCAATGACGCAACGGTGCTCAGCGCCTCGGTCGGATCCCGGCACTATCATGCAGCAGGGACGTGCGAAGTCTGGCGACCACGGGTCGATTGACCGGCACTCCCGCAGCGAGGGTTCGACAGAGATGCGAATGACACAGAGACTGCGAGGAGCGACGACCGCGGTCCGGCTCCGTGGCGTCTCCCGCCCTCTCCACGCCTCCAGGACAGACGATGGGAGTGTCGTCGACGGCGGACGTTGGTCCGCGTTCATCTCCGTGTCCCTGATGTTGAGACGCTCCATCTCCGATGGAGAGAATGCCTGGCGGCGGTCGAGATGACTTGCGAACGAGGTATGACAACGTGAACTGGACAGGTATTCGCCGGTTGCGGCGAGTGGTCCAAGTTGGGTTTCTCGCACTCTTCCTCTGGATTGGCTTCGTTGCGTTCCAGAACAGCGATCCGGGCCCGCTGGCCGAGGGCTTGTTCCCCTTCGATCCGTTGGCGGCTGCAGGTGCGATGCTGGCAAGCCGATCGTGGATTGGGGACATGGCGTGGGCAGTCGGTACGGTTGTCCTGTCGATTCTCCTGGGGAGGTTCTTCTGTGGGTGGGTCTGCCCGCTAGGCACGACCCTGGAGTACATCCGCTTCAGAAGTGCGCAGACGCGCCAGCACCGACTGTCACCGAGGCTTCGTTCAGTCAAGTATCTCATGCTGGTCCTTGTCGTCATTCTGGCTGCCTTCGGCGGTCTCACCTTCCTTGTTCTTGATCCGATCGCACTGTTCAGCCGTGCCATGACAGTGGGGCCGGTGTCGGCGGTCAATGCCGTCGTCGGGAGTACGGGCGGTCCCTCGACAGTGCCCCACTTTGCGCAGGGAATAGCGATCAGTTGCGTCTTCACCGGCGTGATTGCCCTCAACCTGCTGGCTGACCGGTTCTGGTGCCGCTATCTCTGTCCGCTTGGGGCGCTGCTCGGCGCTCTGGCGAAGTTCGCGGTCTTCCGGCCTGTGGTGGGAGAAGGGTGCAACCAGTGTGGGGCCTGTTCCACGGTGTGCCGGCTCGGGGCCATCGACACCGTGGATACAGGCAAGAAAGACGACCTTCCTAGTCGCCGAATGGGTGGACCGAACTGTCGCAAGGATTGCAGAGAGGTCATCGCATCTGAGTGCACGCTCTGCTTGGATTGTCTTGCCGACTGCCCCATTGGATCAATGCGGTTCGGGATGCTCACACACTCAGGACCGTGGCGTGAGTACGACCCGGGGCGACGGGAACTACTCACAGGCGCCGCCGCGGGCGTTGGAGCGGCGGCCCTGCTCGCGACCGGACCCTGGGGGCGCGATCCTCCACCCGCGGTGCTTCGCCCGCCGGGTGTCCTGAGCGAGCGGGAGTTCCTTTCATCCTGCATAAGGTGCGGCGTCTGCACCAATGTCTGTCCAACGTCGGCCCTACAGCCGGCATTCGACCAGGCGGGGGTCGCTGGTCTCTGGACACCAGTACTGCGTCCACGGTTCGGCCACTGTGACTACGATTGCAGTGCGTGTGGCGCGGCCTGTCCCTCTGGGGCTATCCCCCGACTGCGGTTGGCCACCAAGCGTCTTCAGGTCATTGGCGTGGCAGTCATCGACAGGGACAAGTGTCTGCCGTGGTCACAAGACGTAGCTTGCACAGTCTGCCAAGAGGTATGCCCGGTACCCAAGAAGGCTATCGTGCTGACTGAGGGGAACATGATTACCACCGCGCAAGGGTTCATGGGGGGAGTCGAGGCTCCGATCGTCCTCACCGACTTCTGCATCGGATGCGGACTATGTGAGAATCGCTGCCCGGTGCGAGGCACCCGGGCAATAACCGTTCAGCCAAGCAGCTCTCCGCCGACGGCGCCTCTAGCGGTCGGTCACAGATGACGAGTTGGGCCGCGTCCCACAGACCCTCTGGCTTCAGATACTCTCCGGCGGGCTGACGAGCATGTCGTGAGGGATCGCGCCAATCACTTCGTGATAGCAGACGGAAACGCCTACTGACGCTATTGTGGCGATTCCCACTATCATTAGGGTGCAATGACTAGGCGTGGCAAACCGCGATGAGCGCTATCCGAGGATGTCCGGGCTTCCTCGAGGCGGTCGGCGGGCTGATGCCTACAGCTATCAGTGTCGACTGACCGGTTGACTGACGGTGGTCATGTTCTCTCACCTCGCCATTGGCGCCTCAGCAGTCACGATCCTATGGCTCCTCGTGGGCTACTGTAGGCGAAGGCACCTCCATCTGGTTTGGTGGCAGTGGACGCTGATCGGGCTTGGCGTCGCCTACGGGGCCTTCATCTGCGAGATCCTCGTGGCCCTCATCGACGAAGGATCTCCGCGTGCCGCAGTGGTCGTTGGTTCAGTGCTGGCGCTGGTCGGATTGATTGCGGGTCTCGTGGTCTGGCGGGCAGCCTTCAAAGGCCGATTGCGCGGCGATTCGCCCAAAGTGACAGAGTCAGCACATGCCGATTGAGGAGATACTCAACAAGCGTACCGATCGGCGGGGGCTTCTCCGCGCAGGCGCTCTGGCGGCTGTGGCCTTGCCAGCGGCCTCGATCATCGGACACACTCAGTCTGGGCTGCCACTTCTTGGTTCCGAAGCCTACGGGGGTTTCGCAGTCAGCCCGGTGGAGCGGAGAGCTGACGTATCGTATCGAGTCGATTCTGCCGTCTATCGGAGGTTCGACGCGAGGAACACGGCATTCGGGCGGCTCACGTGGGATCGAAACGCTCGTGAATGGATCGCCGCAAGAATCCGCGAACCTGACGACCTGATCGAGTCCGGCGTTGCCGGCTATCACTTGGAGGATTTCGCGCTCCTCAGTGCGTCCTGGACTGTCGCCAACGCGTTCGAATCCAACACTGGCATGCACGGCAGGCATGCCGGCCTCTTCTCTCTGGACCCACTCAAGATCGACATGCAGACGGTGTTCCGCACGGGACTCGATCGAGAGCGTCTTGACGAACAGGATGTGACCAAGCTTGTGAAGAAGGCGGCCATGTTCTTCGGAGCTTCGCTTGTGGGCGTAGCTCCCCTTGACGAGCGATGGATCTACTCCGCCTCCTTCGACTACTCAGGCGAGCGACATCCGATCGTCTTCACTGACGGAGGGGGCGAAGCGGACGCTCCTGGCGAGACGGTCACTGTGGCTGAGGCGGCGAGACTCGTCGAGGACGCTCTGGCGGGGATGTCGACCCGGGAGCTCAGGGAGTTCGTGGATGACGCCGTGCAAGCGGCTGGGGCCGCGAGTGTACCTGCGGGCTCGCTCGCTCCCGGGGCAGGTCATGCGGGCATCGTGACTGCGAAGGACCCGGAGATGATTCACTGGCTGGTCGAGAGACTGGGCCTCCGAATCACCATTGAGACAGAAGGTCCGAGCGACCCCCAGCGTCCTCGCTACAGATCCGACGGCACGCTGGCCATTCCGCGCCAGATGGATCGCGTGGTCGTGGTCGCGTTCGAAATGGACAGCGAGGCCGTCTCGACCTATCCGACACCCATTGGAGCAGCAGCAGCCGGGAATGCGTACTCGCGCATGGCCTTTGCCACTTCGTGCCTGGGAGAGTTCATACGTGCTCTTGGGTACAACGCCGTGCCCTGCGGCAACATGACCGGTCTCAGCATACCTATGGCCATAGACGCTGGACTTGGCGAACTGGGCAGGCACGGTCTCCTCATCACCCCCAAGTACGGTCCGAGGGTACGGCTGGCAAAGGTCATCACGGACATGCCCCTTGTCCTGGACGACCCAATCAGGTTCGGTGTCGCGGAGTTCTGCGAAGTCTGCGGCAAGTGTGCAGCGAATTGCCCTGGTCGCGCAATCTCGTCCGGTCAGCGAACGATGAAGCCTCAGAGCATCAGCACCAACCCGGGTGTCTGGAAGTGGCCGGTCGATGCTGTCCGCTGTCTGGGCGTGTGGCACTCACTAGGAGGGTCGGATTGCGGAACGTGCATTCGGTCGTGCCCCTTCAACAAGCCGGACGGATGGCTGCACGATGCGACACGCGCTCTGGTAGGTGCAGAATCGGACACTCTTGACCGCGTTCTCCTCAGTCTCGATGATGCCTCGGGCTACGGAGAAGAAGTGGACGATCCGGAACGCTTCTGGACCAGCGAGAATCACATGCATATGGGCTGATCTGCCCACACTAGCGGGCTTCCCGAACGTCCTCTTTCCATCCATACTGCTCGAAGGAGACCTTGTGGTACTGAAGCGACGATTCTGCGTGGCCCGGCTTGGTTTCGTTTGGGTATCCGACGGCGATGATCGCCTGGACGACCATCCCCTCATCGAGGCCCAGCACCTTCGACACGTATTCCTCCGCCGACCGGCGATCATCGTGCATACGCCGCCGAACCTGCACCCAACAGCTACCAAGGCCGAGGTCCGTGGCCGTCAGGTGGAGTATCAGCGAGGCGATCGACGCGTCCTCGGTCCACACGTCCGATTTCTCGGGGTTCGCACAAACCGCGATGGCCAGAGCAGCGTCTGCCAGGAAGGCTGCTCCAGTCTGCTTCGCCAGCGAGAGGTCCTTCAACCTCTGCTTGTCTCTGACGACGACGAACTCCCATGGGGTCCTGTCAAGCGCCGACGGGGAGCGCAGGGCGGCCTCGACTAAGGTGTCGAGCTTCTCTTTCTCGACGGGTTGTTCCTGGAACTTGCGAATGCTCCTTCGCCCGCGTAGTAGATCGATGAACATGCTCTCTCCTCTCACAGATGGCTCCGAACACCACAGCCCATCTCGAAGCCGAGCGATCAGCGTCTGGCAATGTGTCCTCAGCTCATCCGGTACTGCACGCCGTACTCGCCGCGCGGGTACTTCCAGCTCAACGCCTTCGGCTCGCAGCACAGCAGGCAGGTGCCGCACTCCAGACAGCCCTCCCAGTTGACGACGATGTCGCCCTCGTCGTTGAGCTCGTAGAGGTCGGCCGGACAGACGGTCAGGCAGACCTTCTTCACGCACTTCGTGCGACAGACGTCATGGTCGATCTCGATATGCGGCTCGCTGTCGAGCTTGAAGACATCGAGCCCCAGCTTGGCATCGACGGCCATCGCCTTCGGCGCGGTGCCGTCGTCGGTCGCCGAGGCGGGGGGCGACCTTTCCTCCGTCGTCCCGGCCACCGACGAGTCCCCGGTCGTCTCGGCCACCGCTCCGTCCTCCGTCGTCTCTGGCGTCTCGCTCATGGGTCCACCTGCCTCTCAGATCCTGCGGAAGGACAGGAGGTCCTTCACCGTGGCCAGGTCCATGAAGCGCTTGCGCACACCGCGGAAGCCGGTCGAGAAGAGCTTGTCCGCAGGGCCCGGGCCGATCGTGAACAGGTCGCGCATCAGCTCGGTCACCGCGTCGGGGTAGTGGGTGAACAGGCGCGGGTTCTCGAGCAACGACGGGACCGCGGCCGCGGTCTGCATGTCCTTGAGGACGAAGCTCTCCCGCAGGCGCCGCTCGTAGGAGACGAGCCCGGCGGCCGAGGTATCGTCGTCGGCCAGCGCCGCGGTGACCGCCTGCGCGGCGTGGTAGCCGGAGGCGATCGCGAAGTCCATGCCGCGGACGGTGATCAGCGCGTTGAGCGACAGGCCGGCGGCGTCGCCGACCAGCAGATAGCCGTCGCCCAGCAGCGGCGGCATCTTCGCGATGCCACCCTCGGCCACCGCGTGGGCTGAGTACTCGACGGTCTCGCCGCCCTTGAGCAGCGGCGCCACGGCGGGGTTCGCCTTGAACTCGTCGAGCAGCTGCCAGCTCTCCAGCTCGTCGTTGCGCGAACGGAGCTGCTCCATGCCGAGGACCAGCCCCAGCGAGATGCTCTCGGCGTTCGTGTAGAGGAAGCCGCCGCCCATGATGCCTTTGGTGAGGCTGCCGAGGAAGAGCTGGGCGGCGCCCTCACCGGGGGCCAGGTGCCAGCGGTCCTCGATGACGCCGGCGGGCAGCTCGATGACCTCCTTGTAGCCGAGGGCGGTGTCGGGCGGTGCCGGGCGTTCCCGCAGGCCGGCCTCGGTCGCCAGCAGCCCGAGCACGCCCTCGGCGACCACCACCACCCGGGCGCCGATCTCGTCCTCGCCGGCGCGGATGCCGATCACCCGCCCGCGTCCGGTAGAGGCCGGCTCGGTGAGCAGCTCATCGACCTTCATCTTCGGGATGACCATGGCGCCGGCCTCGCCGGCCTTCTCGGCCAGGTACTGATCGAGACGCGCCCGCACCACCGTATGGCTCTGCGGACGCTCGCCGCCGAACTCCTGCGCGGCGATCTCGAACGTCGCCATGCGGCCGTCGGCGAGCATGCTGATCAGCTCGCGGGTGACGGCCCGCTCGAACGGCGCCTCCTCCCAGAGCTCCGGATACAGGTCCCGGATGAGGCCGGTGTAGAGGCGACCGCCGGTGACGTTCTTGGCGCCCGGGTAGTCGCCGCGCTCGAGCACCATGACCTCGAGGCCGGCGGCGGCCAGGCCGTAGGCTGCTGAGAGCCCGGCCGGGCCACCGCCGACGACGATGACGTCGACCTGCTCCACGTCACCCTCCAATCTCCGCTCGGACTGTTTCGAGATACCTGATGCAACTAGCAGTCTGTGCACATGGGTGATGCTTGCATGTCATGTCGATTCACCACACTTCTCGGGCTCACTACACGGCGAACGCCGTCAGCGGAAGGGGCATGGCGGGGCTTCCGGACGACGAGAGGACCGAAGATTCCGTTCCGACGATACAGATACCAGCTCCACCCGCCATGGCCTCCCAGGCATTCGCGAGGGGAGCAAGGATGCTCACCTTGTCGCCTTGAGCGAACCGCAACGCCGCCACGAGCTTCGAGCGCTTGATGTCTGGAGAGAAACGGCCTTGAGCGAGACGGGTCGTGGCTTCTGCGGATGTCATGAGCTCGCCGCTCCTACGAGGAGGAGTGTCCACTAGCCGTGTTGGGTCGATCGCGTCCAGCATGAGCAGGGCCTTGGCTCTGACTTGAGTGGCGAGACGAGCGGCAGTGGAATCGGGGTCCACCGCGGTCTCGATGCCGCTGAGGTAGCCATCGGCATCCATGCGGACTGCAACTGCTGAGCTTCCACATACCACGACGGTGCCGCCGGCCACAAGGTTTCTCACGATGGGTCCTTCGACCACGTTGACGGGCTCCCGAACCACACTCGGGATGGACGCCGACTGCTCGCTACACACGGCACACCCCGCGTCTGCCGTTTGAACCTGGACCTGTACAGTCATGGCGCAGACGTGCGTCTTGATCTTGAGACGCCGTAGGTGGTTCCTGATTGATTGGGCGAGCAGGTAGCCGATGAGCCCTTGACCTCTGGCTTGGATGGCATCGAAGGGCGCACGCGGTGAGGAGGCTAGCTCAGCGCTCTCGCACGCGCACTCCAGCGTCGAGCGAGGCACGGGCTCATAGGTGACAACGACTCGACAGCCAGCTTGGACAAGGCGGGCGATGTCACGGCCTGCGCCGGTCAGATTCACCAGCAGATCATTGAACGAGCACTGCGCGCGCCCATCGAACACCAGGTCTTCGTCGAGAGAGACCACTATCACCGGTGCGCCATGCCGGATCCTCACTCGTCATCCTTCCTCAAGGCGCAGACTGACACGCGAGGCCTGCTCCAGACCAGAGGACGCGCGGTCGACGTTCTGCGCTCTTCGACTAGGCCCACGACTGTCCGCCGGGTCGGATCGGCTCGGTCGCGGACGAGTCTGCGGGGCGGTCGTGCCGAAGCGCAGCCTCGGGGTCGGCGCACTCCGCCCCCACGATCCTCGTCCCGGCCCGCCCCTCGGCCGCCTCGAGCGCCTCGGTCAGCGAGGCGATGATGCCGGTCTTGCCCTTCCGGGCCACCCGCAGGGCGGCCTCGACCTTGGGTCCCATGCTGCCGGCCTTGAAGTGGCCCTGCGCGACGTAGGTCTCCATCTCCTCGACGGTGACCTGCTGAAGGGCACGCTCGTCGGGCCCCCGGTAGTCGATGAAGGCGCCCGCCACGTCGGTGAGGATGAGCAGCACATCGGCATCGAGGTCGAGGGCCAGGCGGGCGGCGGCGAGGTCCTTGTCGATGACCGCCGCCGTGCCGGAGAGCGAGCCGTCCCTGGCCCGCAGGGTCGGGATGCCGCCGCCGCCGACGCAGACGACCAGGGTGCCGGCCGCCACCAGTCTCTCGATCGAGGGCAGCTGGACGATGGCGACCGGCTGCGGGGAGGGCACCACCCGCCGCCAGCCGCGGCCGGCGTCCTCGCGCATCGCGTAACCCGCCTCGAGCATCAGCTGCTTCGCTCTCGTCTGGTCGTAGAACGGTCCCACCGGCTTGGTCGGGTTCTCGAAGCCGGGGTCGTCGGGATCGACGATCGTCTCGGTCACGAGACAGGCGACCGGGACCTCGTGGCGCAGGCGGCGGAGGTGGTTCTCGAGGCAGGAGGCGAGCAGGAAGCCGATCTGCCCCTGGCTCATCGCCCCGGCGACGTCCATCGGCATCGGGGCGACCGAGGCCTCGGCGGCCGCCTGCTGGATGAGGATGTTGCCGACCTGGGGGCCGTTGCCGTGCACGACGATGACCTGATGCCCGGCGGCCGCCAGACGGGCGATCCTTCTGGTCGCCTCGTTGACGTTGAGCAGCTGCTCCTCGAAGGTGCCCAGCTGACCGGGCTGGAGGATGGCGTTGCCGCCCAGAGCGACGACGATGGTGGAGGGGGAGGCGGTCATGAGCCCGGCAGCAGCGCCCGTCCGATCTCCTGCAGGTCGGCGTCGGCCGGCAGCTCGTCGATGCCGATGAGGGCCAGCATCAAGGGGTCTCTGCAAGGGGGTCCTGGGGCGCGGACGGCCGATTTCCACTGGGGCGGATCGACCAGGGTGGTGAGGGTGGTCGATCCGCCCCAGAACCGCAAGCCTCGGCGTCCGACTACGGCATGATGCACGCCATCACGCCCTTCTGTGCATGCAGCCGGTTCTCGGCCTCGTCGTAGCAGGGGGTGCCCCACTTGGGATCGTCGAGGACGCCATCGGCGACCTCGTAACCCCGTTCGCAGGGCAGGCAGTGCATATAGAAGCCGGTGTTCTTGAGCAACCGCATGCGTCGCTCGTCGGCGATCCAGTCCTTGTACTTGGCGAACACCTTCCCCATCTCCTCGGGCTGCGGCTCCTCGGTGTGCGGCGGCAGCAGGTCAAGGCAGACGTAGTTCTTGGCGTAGAGGACGTCGGCACCCTCGCAGGCGGCGTCCATCTCCTCGACGACCTCATAGGACCCACCGTTGGCCTCGACGTTGGCCTTGACGGCTGCCTCGACCTCGGGGTCGATGCGCAGCTCCGGCGGGTGGGCGAAGACGATGTCGGGACCGAAGAAGGAGGCCGCGTACATGAAGTCGTGGTGGGGGGCGATCGGCTTCTTGGTCGACGGTGAGTAGGCCCACGAGACGGCCAGCTTGCGGCCGCGCAAGTCGCGACCGAGATGTTCCCGGAGGGTCATCGCATCGGCCATCCCCTGGTTGGGGTGGTAGATGTTGTCCTCCATGTTGATGACCGGGACCTTGGCGTAGGCGGCGAACTCGTTGATGATTCTCAGCGACTTCTCGTACTGCCAGTCCACCGCATTGCCGAGGATGCGGATGGCGATCGCATCGCCCATGCGCGAGAGTACGCGCGCGACATCGGCGATCCGTTCCGACTGGTAGGGGACGTCCTCACCCTCAAGGGTCGGCAGGCGGGTCGCCGAGGGCTCCAGGAAGTGGGCGTGGCCGCCAAGCTGAAAGATGCCGGCCTCGAAGCTGTTGCGGGTGCGCAGGGACGGGTTGAAGAACATCATCAACAGCGTCCGACCGGGCAGCACGTCGCGGTGGTCGCGGCGGATGGCCTTCTCGGCCTTCAGCTGGAGAGCCACCTCGAGCATGGTCTCTATCTCCTGGCGGGTGAAGTCGCGCAGGGTGATGAAGTCGCGGCCTTTCAGTCCCTCCGTAATCACGTTCCGCACTCCCTTGCATTCGCCTCTCGACGGAGCTGCATCCGACGACGCCTGCGCCACCACGTCTGATCTGGGTTGCGCTGCTGCCCGCAGTAGTGCCGCGCATCATGAAGAATGGCGTCGGCAGTGAGGAGTGTTCATGGGCACCGTCTGTCTTGGCGCGGGCGTTCATGGGCACACCGCACGGCGGACTTCCGGTTTCCTCGAGACGAAGCGCGGGGGAGACGAGTCCGACTTGACGGGCTGCTCGCCTGCAATCCGATGTGTTGCCTTGGAGAGGCTCAGACTCGGACGGTGAGAGGGGAGCCCAAGGCTACGTCAAGGCCACTCGGGAGGGGTGAGCAACGGGTGACTTCAGCAGGTCAGCCGCCCGCAGGGCGAGATAAAGCTCCATCACGTCGTCCATGCTGTGGAGGTCGACGTCGAGAAGCTCTTCGATTCGATGCAGTCGCTTGTGAAGAGTGTTGCGGTGCACGAACAGCACGTCGGCCGTCTCGTGTACTGACATCCTGTTCCCAAGGAACGCCCGCAGCGTCGCTACGAGTGCGGTGCGGTGCTGGCGGTCGTATTCCTCGAGCGGGGTCACGAGACGGTCCTGCATCGCCCTCAGTGCTTCGGTGCTTTGTCCCTCCAGCACGTGGTAGCTTCCACTAGAGTCATCGAACAGGACGATTCCGCCTGAAGCGCTAATGCTTTGCTCTGCGCTGTGGAGTGACTCGGTGGCTTGTCTGAAGGCGGCCGCGGGACAGAATGAGCCGGTGCGCTGGCTTGAGATGCCTACGCAGAAGCCTGCCTGATCGGATTCGTCAACGCTCGATATCACTCTTCTGACGGCCTCGCGTATCGCCTGCTGTTCGATCTCGCCCAGCACAGCAAGGACGACAATGGAGTCGTTGTCCACAGCACTGATTGCCTGGATTCCCTGCTCCGCGAACGCAGAGTCGAGAGCCGTCGACATTTCGAGTCTTACGTGGGTGGTCCGCACGCGGTTGCGGCGAGCCCTCTCCTGGTCCGAATTACGCGCGCACGACCCGAAGGCCATCACTCGCCAGGACTGGCCGATGTCGATTTCTTGCGCGCGTAGCAGTTCGACGAACTCGCGTGCATCGTCCTCTCTTGAGAGGAAGTCGTGCAGCAACGTTGCACGAACACGTCTGCGATAGATGATCTGCTCCCGCTCGCTGACGAGATCCAGCGCTATCACGCGCTGTGTGTAGGAGAGAGCCATGTCCGTGAGCTCATCGCGCGGCACCATCGCCACTGCTGCCAGTACCCTCTCCAGGCGGCCATGCACGGTGACTCGCCGCAATTGGACGCGGCCGTGCTCGGCCTCGTAGATGCCCAGCGGTCCCCAACTGTCGGAAGAATCCAAGTAGATTCGCCAGAGAAGCACCGGGTCAATCAGATTGCGTGGACCGCAGGAGGCGATGACACGGCCATCTCGGGCGAAGAGGACGAGTCCCATGTCGAGGCTCTCGGAGAGCCGCGCGACGACTTCCTGGATGCCTCTCTTCTCAACCAGTAGGTCAAGCAGTTGGCTGTGCACCGCAAGGGCGCGGCGGAGGCGGTGCATGTCCCGAGAGGCCACAGCATGGTAGACGTAGGAGAAGATCGTCCGGATTGCCACGGTCTGTGGCACCTCGATGACCGGCATCCCTAGCCTGCACGCGTGCTCGATGTGGTCTGGGCTCAACCCATCAACATATGTGCCGGTGGCGAGCACAAGAGCCACCGACTTCTCTGAGATCCTGTCGAGGTACTGATGGCCATCCGCGTCATCAGCAAACGGAGCACCATGAGTGATGAGCAGGGTACGGTCGACCATCCAGGGCGTCGGATCAGGAAGATCGGAGTGGTGGACACCCTCGACCACCTGGTCCAGACCGACCTGCTTCGTCAGGAGTCGGAATCCGAGGTCGGCTTCGTTGACCAACTCTCCAACCGTCAGACCGGTATCCATGATGCGCCTCCCACCGGGAGTCTATTCGACCTCCACGCGGTGTGCATCTGTTGTCCTCTCAGCGCGGCCATTTGTCAAGGCGAGGGGACCTTCCTTGGCATTCTGCCAGTGGACGATGGCTGGGCGTGACTCCTCTTCTGCCCGGAAGGATTCGCGCACACTCGACGTCTCTCTGGCCGCGCTCGGCGACACTTCGTCGCCCCATTGCCGATGCGTGTGCCAGTGTCCACTGCACGAATCGACAAGTGTGCTAGTGGTGCCTCGACTAGTGGCGGGGCCTGGTTCTAGCTTGCAGGGCTCGACGGAGTGCGGCGAATGGCACTGTGTTCGGTAGCAGGCGGTTGTCCGCCTGTGGGGCAAGGAAGGGCGAGAAGGAGGGTACGACTATGGAGAAAGTCGGCAGTCCGGCCCGAGCAACCGTGTGCATCACCTTGGATTTCGATGCCGTCTCCATCTGGATGGTGTGGAAGGCGGCGGGGGCTCGCGCGCTGTCGCGCGGCGAGTTCGGACCCAAGGTCGGTGCGCCTCGATTGCTCGCACTCTTCGACAAACTCGACATCCCGACTACCTGGTTCACGCCGGGACACACGGCAGAGACCTACCCGGACATCACTCGGCGGGTTGCCGAGCGAGGACATGAGATCGGCATACATGGCTACCATCACACTCTCGACGTGACCGACTCATCGCCGGGTGGGACCGGCGAAGCGATCGCGACCGAGGACGACATCAAAGCCAACATGCTGAAGGCCAAGCAGGCCATCGAGCGCGTCACCGGATTCGACCCCGTCGGAGTGCGGGCGCCCGCCGGCGACTACAGTGCAACCCTGTTTCAGCAGGCTCTCGATCTCGGGTTCATCTACGACTCCAGCAACTGCGGAGAGTTCTATCCCACATGGTGTCGCAAGCCGGACACCCTCAACTGGGAGGGACCCAACACCGAAGGCGAAGAGATCGACTTGGTTGAGTGCCCGCTCAGCTTCGAGCTCGATGACTTCAACTACTTCATGTTCAACTACGGCAATCCGGAGCTTCCGGGCCTCATGCCTCCCAGCTTCATCATGGAAGGCGTATGGAAGGCGCAGTTCGACTACATGTACGACAACTGCCCAGGGGGCATCTGGAACCTCACGATGCATCCGCAGTGCACCGGTTGGGGATTCCGTGCCGCCGAGCTGGAGAAGCTGCTCCGGTACTTCCAATCGAAGCCCGGGGTGAGATTCGCGACTGTTGAGACAGTGGCGCGTGAGTTCATCGCGTCGCACGAGCTGCCGTCAAAGCGCAAGAAGTAGCCGATAGACGACCGGGCCGTTCGGGCGTCAAGCCCGTGGCTGGTTTCCTGGGACACAGGCTGTTCCGGGGGGATACGACCCAGAAGGGGGAGAGGAATGAGCAGGCAGTACGGAAAGGCGGCAGGAGCAAGTGGTCTTCTGCTGCGGAAGCGAACCTTCGCGTTGCTCGCGATCGTCGCAATCGCGTGCATGGCCATGTTCGCCGTCACGGCATGTGGAGGAGATGATGAGCCGACCGACGGCGACACGACAGCCGCCGGCGGCGACGAGATCAAGGTCAAGAAGATCGGCATCAGCTTCCCGAACTCCAGCAAGGAGGGTGCGGTCCAGTTCGAGCTGAACTTCTCAAAGGCCTACGCACAGGAGCAGGGCTGGGAAGCCATCATCGACGACCCGGGTGCCGACCAGAACCGTCAGCTGAATACCATCAACAGCTGGATCGCAGAGGGGTATCCAACCCTGATCGTGGTCGCACTGGATGCGGGCCCATTCCAGAACATCGTGCCGGAGGCCAAGGAGAAGGGCACCAAGTGGATGAGCTACGGTGCACCGATGCCCGGCGAATCCGGCCAGGTGGACATGAACCAGATAGAGGGCGGGGCCACCATCGGCAAGCTCTGCGGCGACTGGATCAATGACGAGCTCGGCAAGAAGGCCAAAGTGGCGATCCTCACCTACGAGCAGGGCGAGTGGGCGCGGGCTCGCGCCGACGGGATCATCCAGGGTCTCGACTCCACCGGCGCCGACTACGAGATCGTCGCCGAGCAGGACGCTCTGTCCGAGACCGAGGGTCTTGAGAAGACTACGCTCATGCTGCAGGCGAACCCCGACCTCAACGCGGTGCTGGCAATCGAGGAGACTGCGACCGAGGGCGCCTATGAGGCGTTCATCAATGCTGGCCATCCGAAGGACGACCCGAATGTCTTCCTCGGCGGTATCGACGGGACGATCAAGGCGCTCAGACTGCTGGAAGAGGGCGACACCATGTATCGTGGCTCGTCCGCAATCAGCCTGAAGAATCTGGGCGAGGGCATGATCCAGGCGGCCATCGACCTGGCCGAGGGTGCGCCCGAGCCTGTCATCTACAAGACCGAGTACACGCCACTTACATCCGGCGATCCGGCGATTGCCGACTTCATCGCGGAGTGGGAATCGAAGGGTCTCTGATTCGGACGCCCGACTTCGAGAAAGGGAAAGGGCGAGATACATGCATGACCCATCCGTGACGAGGTTTGGCCGCAAGGTATCGAGAGAGTCGAGGGGCTCATGAGCCTCACGGTTCGCGGTCTAACCAAGCGCTACGGCGGGGTCACCGTGCTGGACCGCGTGGATCTCACCGTCGTCGACGGTGAGATCCACGCCCTGCTCGGCGCCAACGGCGCCGGCAAGTCGACACTCATCAAGTGCATCTCCGGAGCGGTGACGCCGGACGACGGCGAGATCGACCTCAGTGGCAGGATCTTTCGTGCGTTGACACCACGTCTGGCCATTTCCGCGGGCGTGGCCGTGATCTATCAGGAACTGAGTGTGGTCAACACGCTGAGCGTGGCCGACAACATCTTCCTCGGCGACGAACTCACCAGGGGGCCGTTCCTCCGACGCCGAGCGTGCAAACGAGCGGCACAGGATTGGCTCGAACGGCTCGGAGTCGACCTGCAGACCGGGACGGAGTTGAGCAGCCTCAGCAGTGCCGACCTGCAGGTTGTCGAGATCGTCAAGGCGCTCCATCGTGATCCGGCCGTCCTCATCCTCGACGAGCCGACGGCGGCGCTGAGCGAAGCGGAGGTGCAACGTCTCGGTGAGCACATGCAGACCCTTCGATCGCAGGGTCTGCCGCTGCTCTTCATCACTCATCGACTGGCAGAGGTGTTCGAGTTCGCCGATCGGGTGACCGTTCTTCGTGGTGGACGTGTCGCTCTGTCTTGCGGCGTCCAGGAGACCGATCGGGACGGATTGGTGCAAGCGATCAGCAAGGTCGAGCATGCCGAGACACTTGACGCAGGAGCAGCGGCGGGAACAGCGGGTCCTGGTGCTCACGGAGAGGATCTACCCCGCCTGCGCATCCGAAACCTGCTCGGCCCGGGCATCGGACCCATCGATTTGGATGTCCGAGCGGGGGAGATTCTCGGCGTCTTCGGCCTCGTGGGCGCCGGCAGAACAGAGCTTCTCGAGACGATCTTCGGCGCTCGCAAGCGAGCCTCGGGCGGCATAGAGGTCGGCGGTCGCGAAATGCCGATGAAAAGCACGGCGGACGCGGTGAGCGCTGGGGTGGCGCTGGTCCCGTCAGACAGGTTGCGCAAGAGTCTCTTCATCGACATCCGAGCCGACGAGAACGTGCTCTTCCCGAGCTACGGCAGCTTGTCTCGGCGCGGCATATGGCGCAATCGACGTCGCGAGCAGACGCTCTTCGCTGAGGGAGCAGAGCAGATCCAACTCGACCCACCTACTCCCGGCCAAGTGGCGCGGCGGTTCTCGGGCGGGAACCAGCAGAAACTCGTCCTGGAGCGCTGGCTGCAACTGGGGGAGGCCTGCAACGTCATGCTTCTCGACGAGCCAACCCAAGGTGTCGACGTTGGGGCCCGCGGCGAACTCTACGCGGCAATCCGGGGCTTCTCGGCGGGCGGGGGCGCGGTGGTCTTCACATCCTCTGAGGCGGACGAACTGCTCGAGGTGGCCGATCGGATTATCGTCCTGGCCCGAGGAAAGCCGGTGTGCGAGTACGCACGAGGAACGGCGAGCGAATCCGCCCTCGTCGAAGCCGCGCATTTCGGAGAGGCCACCGGGACCTCGGAGCTGGTCGCGAGCCAGTCCGGGGCGACTGCAGATGGGGAGGCTGGTCGGTGATGGCGAACATGTTCACCAGAGCATTCGGGAAGGAGGCCCGGGGAGGAGGCGCCGAGAACCGCGTCCAGCTCATTCTGAACAACGTCCTCGTCTTCGGGCTGATCGCGCTCATCGTGTACTTCGCGACGCAGACCTCTTCGTTCCTCACGTGGGCCAACATCCAGATCCTGCTGGTGAACCTCTCACCGCTTGCGGTTGTCTGCGTGGCCTTCACAGCGTTGCTGATCGCCGGCTACATCGACCTGTCGGTTGGGTCGATCGCGGCGATGTCGGCTCTCATCACGAGCTTGGCTGTCGTCAACTGGGGCTGGCCGGGCCCCGTAGCCCTGCTTGCTGGTCTCGGTGTCGGCGTGCTGGCGGGCGCCATCAACGGCTACCTCTGTACCTTCCTGGGTTTCAACGCGATCGTCGCCACTCTCGGCATGCTCAGTGTCTTGCGCGGTGCGGCACTGCTGATCAACGAGTTCCAGGTCTTTGGGCTCGGCGGTCTCTACCGGGTGATCGCTGCCGACAGCTTCCTCGGTCTGCCGATACTCATTTGGTTTGTTATCGGCAGCTTCATCCTGGGCTTCATCTTCATCTCCTTCACGCCGTGGGGAAGGCATATCTATGCCATCGGTGCCAATCGTCAGGCGGCGTATCTCTCGGGTCTGAAGGTGAAGTGGCTGCCTTTCTGGTTGTACGTCGCCACAGGCTTCGCCGCCGGACTGACCGGGATCTTGATCGCCTCAAGACTTGATGGCATGACCCCGGGACAGCTGGGTCTCACCATGGAGATTCAGGTGCTGACGGTGATTCTCCTGGGAGGCGTGGCGTTCGCCGGGGGGCGCGGTCGCCTCTTTGGGGTGCTGATCGCCTGGCTGTTCCTGGCGACGCTTCAGGACGGGCTGGTGCTCCTCAATGTCACTCCCTATGTGCAATTGGTGGCGTCGGGCATGGCCCTGGTGCTTGCGGCAGGCATCGACGCCCTCGGCTCCATCCTGACAATCAGGTTCGAGGAACGTCGTCGGACCACAGACCAGACCACGACTGAGGAAGAGCCACCGGACCAGGGGGCTGCCTGTCCGGTGCCACCGGTGTCCGGTGGCACACAGGCGGCTGCAAAGGGTGAAGAGTGAAGTCCAGTCAATCGAGGGGTCTGGAGGCGCGGGAAGGGCGGATGCGAATCCTCGTGGTCAACCCGAACACGACGGAGGCTATGACCGACAGTATGGTCGCGGCGGCCAGTCGATATGCCGCACCCGACACCGAGATCGTGGGTGTGACACCCCCATGGGGTGCGCCGGGGATCGAGGGATCGTTCGAGGGGTTGCTGAGCGCAGCGGCGGTGATGGAGGCGGTCACGACCTTCCCGGGGCGGTTCGACGCCGTGGTGATGGCGGGCTTCGGTGAGCCGGGTCGTGAAGGTGTCCGCGAGCTGCTCGACGTGCCGGTCATGGATATCACCGAATGCTCAGCGCTCTTGGCCTGCACGCTCGGAGCCCGCTTCTCAGTTGTGACCACCATCAGGCACTTCGTGCCGATCATCGAGGATATCTACGCGGCGATGGGTCTCGAGCGGCGGTGCGTCTCTGTCAGAGCCACTGGTCTGAGCGTTCTCGAGCTCGAGCAGGACATCGGGCATACCAAACGTCGTCTTGCCGAGGAGGCGCGCAGGGCGATTGACGAGGATGGTGCCGAGGTCATCATCTTGGGCTGCGGCGGGCTGGGTGGCTTCGACAAGGAGCTGGAGGCCGATGTCGGTGTTCCGGTCATTGACGGCATAGTCGCCGCCGTCAAGATGGCTGAAGCTTGCGATGCCTACGGCGTCTCGAGCAGCAAGGTCAACTCCTACGCTTCCCCGCGACCGCAGCACATCACCGGCTGGCCGGTCGCGTCCGCAGGCGGACCGAACCCTGGGGAGGCATGAGGTGTGGAGCCTCCGCGAGTGACGAACAGGAGGACATCGTGAGCAAGACACCACACGCCGCACCCGATGGCGCCCCGCCCGTTGGGCCCTACTCGCCGGCGGTCGGGGTTGGGGGGATGCTATTGCTGTCCGGCCAACTGCCGCTCGACGCCAACGGGGAGCTATCTGCGACGAGTGCTGAGGGGCAGGCGGACCTGGTTCTACGCAACATGCAGTCGCTGCTGGCTGCTGCCGGTATGGACATGGATGACGTCGTCAAGACGACCATATTCCTGACTGACATGGGCGACTTCGCAACAGTGAACGGGGTCTACGCACGGTACTTCTCAAAGCCCTTCCCCGCCCGCTCGACCATTCAGGTAGCCGCGTTGCCCAAGGGGGCTCTCGTGGAGATCGAGGCATTCGCAGTCGCAGACTCGGGCTAGCGATCGGGTCGAGTGGCGCCCGCGACCTGAGATGATGGGCGAGTACGGCGACGCTGCAGGAGAAGCCCACGACGAGCAGCTTGTTGCTTGGCGGCGAGAGCTCCATCGGTATCCGGGGCCGGGCTTCGGAGAGTTCTACGCAGCCGACATGGTTGCCCGCTATCTGCGACGCATCGGCTTCACAGTGCGGATCGGCTCCGAGGCCATGGATTCCTCGGCGATTCTGCACTTCGACGCACAGAGGGTCGACGAAGCCTATCGAGCTGCAGTGGCGGCCGGGATTGACCAAGTAGCAGCCCGTCGCATGAGAGATGGCGGGACTGCAGTGGTCGCTGATCTGTGTGGCCGGCCCGGCCCTCTCGTCGGCTTGCGTTTCGATATGGATGCTCTTCCGATCATCGAAGCCGAGAGTGCAAAGCATCCGCCGGCCAAGTGGAGGTTCCGCTCGGAGGTTCCTGGTCTCATGCACGCCTGTGGCCACGACGGCCACATGGCGATCGGATTGGGCGTGGCGAGCGTATTGGCCGCCAGGGCGAGCCGGCTCAATGGAGGCATCCGGCTCATCTTCCAGCCGGCGGAAGAGGGAACGCCCGGTGGGGCTGCGTCGATTCGAGATCGCGGGCTCGTTGATGATGTCGACTACATGATCTGCTCTCATCTCGGTCTGGGTGTGTCCACGGGGGAGATCGTGTGTCGGGCCTACTTTCTTGCGACTTCCAAGTACCGAGCGGAGTTCCGCGGCCGGGGGGCTCACGTGACGAATAGTCCTCAGGACGGCCGCAACGCGCTCCTTGCCGCCTGTTCGGCGGCGTTGGCCATACACGCCATCGCCCCACATAGCCAGGGGTGGTTCAACACCAACGTTGGAGTGCTGAGCGGAGGAGACGAGCAGGGCATCACGCCTTCCTGGTCAAGCATGCAACTCGGATTCTGGGCGGAGAACTCGGAGGTCCACGACTACATCGATGGTGAAGTGTCGCGGATTCTTAGGGGATCGGCGATCGCTTGGGGTGTCGAGAGCGAGGCAACGCTGGTTGGCCGTGCTCCCACCGCGCCGCAGAATGGGGACTTGGCCTCTCTACTAGGCGAATGCGCGGAGGCCGTGCCAGGAGTCACTTCGGTCGTGGACACGATCGGGTGCAAGGCTGGAGAAGACGCAAACATCTTCCTCGCGGAAGTGGCCGCTCACGGGGGGCAAGGGATCTATGTGGTGATAGGCAGCGACTTGCGGGGAGGGCACCACACGCCAGACTTCGATTTCGATGAGCGCTCCCTGAGCATTGGCAGGTCCGTGCTGGCATCTACTTGCCTGTCGTTGCTGGGAGCTGGCACAGGCGATTGCGGGACGTAGGTGTCTTCTTGAGCGGCCGCTTCGAGCGTATCCGCTCATTGGGCGAAGGAGCCTGACGTGGAGACTATCCGTCACCTTGCTACAACGTTGGGCTCAAGAGCCGCAGGCAGCCGTTCGGAGCGTCTTGCGGCTGACTACATCGCCACCGAGTTGCGCCATATGGGACTCGCTCCCTCGATGCGGTCGTTCAAGCTTCGCGGTTGGCGATTCAACGGTGAAGCCGAGCTACAAGTGCTGTCCCCGGCGGAGCATCGGATGTGCATTGGCGGTCTGCCGCTTCCCTACACGTCCGCCACTGCTCCGGGCGGCATCCGCGGAAGCCTTGTCCGGCACGGCGAGTGGCCGCTCATCCCAGGACGACTCGAATGTCGGCGATACGGGATCGTCGATGACGCCGGACGATCGCAGGCCTCCGTCGTCGTGTTTCCCGGCGGGCCTGCGCGCCCCTTGCCCAATCCTGAACCCCTCGATGTGACTCCGACTCTCTGTATCGACCATGACGACGGATGTCGCGTAGAAGCGGCGCTGGATATGGCAGAAGGTCGCGTGGCGGCTGTGCTCTGCTGTGAAGGGATCTGGGAGGGTTCGCTGCGGAGCAGGAACGTGAGTTGCACCGCTGGCCAGACAGACAGGATGCTTGTGCTCTGTGCACACATGGATTCCGTCGACGGTTCCCCGGGCGCCAACGACAATGCGTCCGGCGTAGCCCTGCTGCTGAGGTTGGCGCGCCACTACGCCGGCCACCCGCCCGGGAGCATCGGGCTCCAGTTCGCCTTCTTCGGCGCCGAAGAGCCGCTCTTCGTAGGAGCGCGGATACACGTGGCTGACAGCGCCGCCCGTGGTGAGCTGTCGACAGTGGCCGGCTGTCTCAACTTCGACATGGTGGGAGTCGGTGAGAGGTACTCCCTCCGGAGTTGCGATTCGTCCGTGTGGAGAAACGCTGTCTCCTGCTGCGAGATGGATGTGTCTCGTCGACCGCCCGCAGTCGATGTGGTGCCGATGGTCGCCGCGTCGGACCACTGGGCGTTCCACGAGGCAGGCGTGGACGCTGCCCAGCTCACAACAGGCCCGGATCCGGCCTACCACACACCGGGAGATGTTGCGGCGCGGATCGACCCCGGTCGGATTGACGCCGCCGAGTCGATGGCTCGAAGGGTGGTCGATGCCGCCATCGAGCTGCTGTCATGAGGTCATCTTGCAGTGGGACCGACGGAATGGAAGGGCGACATGTTCAAGAAGAACTCGCTCGGTATCGATGAGGCGCTAGGATCGATTCACGCCATGCTCGATGCCTTGAGAGCGGGGGGCCCCGACAGATACTGGCAACTCGCCGCCATGGCGATCGTCGATGAGGGTGGACAACTGGTCGCGTTCGCCAGAATGGACGGTCTCTCCATGATGGTCGGCGATATCGCCGTCCGCATGGCTCGAACGGCCGCGGCCTTTCGCAGAGACATCACCGAGGTGAATTCCTATATGGACGGTACGACCTGGGAACTCCCTGACTTCTGCGGTGACTGGGGCACTCGAAACCCGGGTGGTGTGGCGATAGTGGACCCGAAAGAGGAGCCCCTCAACACCGGCGTGGGCGAGTCCTTCGGCTACTCATCCTGCATCGGCGGTATCGGTGTGAGCGCCGCCGGCCCATGGCAGAAGGACCTTGAGATCTGCCGCGTCGGGCTTCGTCACATCCAGGCGCGTGTGTGGCCAAACGACTGATGGCTGTGGTCGCCGAACTGGCGCGCGAGTCAGATGCCCTCGCGTTGTGGGGGCCAGCTGAGATGGAGGAAGCGTGATGGGCGCCAGCAAAGCCGTGACGTCTTTCGAGCCACCGATGCGCACCTTGATGGGACCCGGCCCATCCGACGTACACCCCCGTGTCCTGGCCGCGATGGCGCGACCCACCATCGGTCATCTCGATCCAGAGTTCGACCGCATGATGGACGAGCTGCAAGGTCTGCTCCGCTACGCGTTCCAGACGGACAACACGGTGACGTTTCCGGTCTCGGGTCCCGGCTCGGTTGGGATGGAGATGTGCTTCGTCAATCTGGTGGAGCCCGGCGACGAGGTCGTCGTCTGTCAGAACGGAGTCTTTGGCGCGCGCATGGCTGAGAACGTCGTGCGCTGTGGTGGCATTGCCACGGTCGTGGAGGAGGACTGGGGCAAGCCGGTTTCCGTCGACAGGCTTGCGGCGACTCTGGCGGGCCGACCCGATGCGAAGCTCGTGGCGTTCGTGCAAGCAGAGACCTCGACTGGCGTCCATTCCGACCCGAAACCTCTCGTGGACCTTGCGCACGCGCACGACTGCCTTGTCGTCGTCGACGTGGTGACCGCACTCGCTGGATGTCCGGTCAGGGTTGATGAATGGGGGATTGACGCTGCATATGCTGGCACGCAGAAGTGCCTCTCCTGCCCGCCTGGGTTGGCTCCGGTGACTCTCGGCGAGAGGGCTCTCGCGAGGATCAGACAGCGGAAGAGGCGCTGCCAGAGCTGGTTCATGGACCTCGATCTACTTCTTGGCTACTGGTCATCAGGCAAGCGCGTCTATCACCACACGGCTCCGGTCAATGCTCTCTACGGTCTGCATGAAGCGCTCCTGATGGTGCGAGAGGAGGGCCTCGAGCATGCCTGGAAGCGGCATCGTACTCATCACCTTGCCTTGGCTGCGGGGCTTGACGCGCTCGGGCTCCGCCTTCTGGTCGACGAGCCGTACCGCCTTCCCCAATTGAACACAGTCCTTGTGCCCGAAGGTGTCGATGAGGCCCTCGTCCGCGGCCGACTCCTGGACGAGTTCGACCTTGAGATCGGCGCCGGCCTGGGCGCCTTGTCCGGCAAGGCATGGCGCATCGGTCTCATGGGCCACTCCTGCCGCGAACAGAACGTCCTCAGGTGCCTGCACGCGTATGAGGAAACGCTGTCCGACTTGGGGCTGGTGGAACCGACATGGGAGGCTGAGCTCGCGGCGCGTCGTGCTGAGGCCGAGAGTCATGAGGCCGAAGGCGACCCGCCCGGCCCTGATTGACGTTGCGTCTGCCAGGGAGGTCGCGTGACGGTCGAGGAAATCGAAGCACTTCGAACTGAGCCTGAGTTCCGCGCTGAGGTTCTGGCTGCAACAGTGCGCACCCTAGTGCGCTGTTCCAGCGTGAACCCCGGGACCTACGAACGAGATCTCGCCAGCCTGATCGGATCGATGCTCGACGATGTCTGCACAGTCGACTTCGTCGAGTCGCTTCCCGATAGGCACTCGGTCGTCGCTCTCCTGGAAGGACCGAGGAGGGGCCCTCGCCTGGTGCTCAACGGCCACATGGACACAGTGCCGGTCGACGACCCTGGCGCATGGACCGTGGATCCGTTCGCGGGAGTGGAGAGAGACGGGTACATCTACGGACGTGGATCCTGCGACATGAAGGCGGGACTTGCCGCACAGATCGCCGTCGCCCGTCACCTTGCCAAGTTGCGTGATCGACTGCAGGGCTCGCTCGTGCTGCACTTCGCCATCGGCGAGGAGCGCGGTGAACCGGGCACAGAGTCGCTTCTCGAGGCGGGCTACGTCGGCGATGTCGGCATCGTCACCGAACCGACGGAACTCAAGGTGGCGACGGCTGCTCGGGGTAGGGCGTACTTCAAGATACGCATCAAAGGACGCTCAGTTCATGCTTCTCGTGCGCGCGAGGGAGTGAACCCTATCCTCCGTCTCGGCGCCGTCATCGATGTCATTCGCCACTACGAGCGTGCCGTCGAGACCCGCCGACACCCCTTGCTGCCGGGAGGTACTTGCACACCGACTGTGATCCGCGCGGGAATCGTGAACAACGCCGTGCCGGATTCCTGCGATGTGCTCGTCGATCGTCGCCTGCTTCCGGGCGAGATCGCCAGTGAGGAGATGGAGGTTCTCAGGAAGCGGCTAGGGGCTATCGAGAGAACGGACTCCGACTTCCGCTTCGAAATCGAGACGTCGCCGGACCACTTTGAGGCAGCCGAGACATGCCCCGACTCGAGCTTTGTCCGTCTCGTCAGGCACGTGGTCGAGAGGGTCACGGGCGACGACCATGCTGCCGTGGGTGTGCCGTACTCATGCGATTTCTCACGACTGGTGAACGATGCCGGTATGGAGGCCGTAGTCTGTGGCCCTGGCGATGTAGCCAAGTGCCACTGTGCCGATGAACGAGTGGCTGTCTCGCAAGTCCAGGACGCCGCGTTGGTGCTTGCCTGCGTGTCGAGAGCGATGCTCCTGCCCGCATAGGTCCCGCGTGTGCAGCAGTCACGCACGGGCGGATGACGAGTGTGCAGCCGTCCATATCTGACTGCTACCCAGTCCGATTGAATGCAGACAGTATGTGCCCAGCAGCCTGCGCGAGCTACCGAGCGCTAGCGTGACAGGCGGGGTGGAGTCGCGACGTCCGACAGACTCAGAGCATCCGATACCAAAGGGGTAGCGTGAGAATCCTCGCCCTCGTCAAGTACTCATTTGATATCGCCGAGTTGAGAGTCAATCCAGAGACGGAAGAACTGCGCATGAGGGGCGTTCCTGAGCGCTTCGGAGACATCGACAAGAACGTGGTGGAGGCGGCTGTCCGATTGAAGGAGGAGCATGGTGGCACCGTGCGTGTCCTTACTGTCGGGGGGCCGGCCGCACGTACAGCGCTGAAGGAGATCCTCGCCATGGGCGTCGACGACGGCGTGTTCGTCGTGGACCCGTTCGAGGGCGGTGGCCAGCCGAGCGCCATGGTCGACATCCTTGAGGCCGCCATCGGCAGGAGCGGGCAGTTCGATCTACTCCTCTGCGGGTTCGCGAGTGACGATGGGTACACGTCGCAGACGGGGCCCCGGCTTGCCGAACGGCTTTCCCTGCCTCTCGTGTCGTACGCGCAGGAGCTCTCAGTGGCCGGTGACGTATTGACGGCGACGCGGGACCTCAAAGACCACACGCAGGGCGTACGCGTTGTGACCCCGGCAGTCGTCACAATCGCCGAGGAATCGTTCACTCCGCGGAGCGTGACTCTGCTCGACGCCATGAAGGCGCAGAAGAAGCCGGTAGAGGATCTGACCGTCGAGGAGCTTGGCCTTGAGGTCGAGGCGCTGGAAGCGCGGTCAGAGTTCATCGAGCTGTCGCGCAAGGGCGTGGTCGTCAGGCGCCGTCAGGAGATCCTCAAGGGCGAGGATCAGGACGTCCTGGCCGATCGACTCATCGATGTGTTGGTGCGCGATGGCGTGCTGTTCGAGGAGGCGTGATGGCAGAGTGCATCCTCGTCTGGAGCGATGACGACAGTCTTCTGGCCGAGCTTCTTGGGGAGGCCAGCCGGCTCGCGGTTCCGGGCGAGCAGGAAGTCGGAGTGTGCTCATTGGGCGCTCCCAGTGACGTCGACCAGCAGCGTCTTGCCTCGCTGGGCGCGGATGTCGTCTACGTCCTCGACGCGAAGGCCGACAGCCCGGGACTGCTGGTCGCTGGTCTGACCGCCGCAATGGCCGAAGTCCCTGCCGGCCTGTTCCTGATCGGCGCAACGAGGACGGGTATGGAAGTGGCTCCTCGCGTGGCGGAGCGAGTCGGTGCCGGATATGCGCCATGGACGACGGGTATCCAACTCGAGGGGTCTGACCGGCAGCTCATTGCCTCGTGCATGTTGTTCGCCGGTTTCGGGCGCGCAGTGTGTCGGTATGGATCGGGCCCGACAATCGTGACCTCAGCTCTGGGTGTGTTCGAGGCCGTGGAGACCGTGCGCGATACGATCCGAGTGGAGGCTGTGGGGGCGAAGGAAGTCGACTCACGGGTGGAGATCGTCGAGGAGAAGGCGAAGGACGCCGCCGCCGGTCTCGAGCAGGCCAGGGTCATAGTCGATTGTGGCAAAGGTATCCGCGAGCGAGACGACTTGGAGATGGTCAGATCGCTCGCCCAGGTGCTGGATGGGGAACTGGCATGTTCACGTCCCCTGTCATCTGATCGCGATTGGTTCGCCGACTGGCTGGGGCTTTCTGGGACCAAGGTGAGAGCGGAGCTCTGTCTCACGCTTGGCATCTCTGGAGCCGTTCAGCACGTCGTCGGAATAAGAGAGTCGAGGGTCGTCGCGGCCGTCAACAACGACCCGGACGCCGCGATCTTCACCCAAGCCGACGTCGGTGTGATGGCAGATCTCTACGAGTTCGTACCGGCCTTGATGGAGAGGCTCAAGGCGAGGCACATTCGCTCTTCGTCGTGACGACGATCACGAGGCCTGCGCTGGCCGAAGCCGTCGCCGCGAGAACGAGGGCAGCCGGAAGGAGAACGCAATGAGCAAGAAGGTCGGCATCATCGGCGGAGGCATTATCGGCGCATCGACCGCCTACTTCGTCAGCCAGTATCCGGACGCAGAGGTGGTCGTCTTCGAGAAGAACACCCTTGGCTCGGGAACGACGGCGAAATCTGCCGCGACGCACTGCTTGATCGACGACTCCGTCGCCCACGAGTTCTGGTCGGTAAGGCTCTTCGGGTTCGAGTTCTACACTGGTCTTGAGGCGGAGAACCCGGGATCGACCGGCTTCGAGAAGACGGGGACCCTGGTTGTCGCCCCCTACCGTGACTTTGAGATGTACGTCTTGCAGGCTGTCGACCTCGCTGTGGCCTCGGGCTACCACGCCGAGTACTGGCGCGACCACGACAGGATCCTCGAGGTGATTCCCGATCTGAACATGGAAGGCGTCCTCGGTGCGGGATGGTGTCCGGACGACGGCTTCTTCGATGCCACGATGATCACGAACACCCTCGCCAAGGCCGCCAGAGATCGTGGCGCGAAGATCATGATCAACACAGAGGTCGAGGAGATCACCACGTCCGGTGACGCCGTCACGGGGGTGAGCACGACAAATGGGCAATTCGACCTCGATGTCGTCGTCGACGCCACTGGTCCATGGGCGCGGTTCACGGCGCGCAAGGTCGGTCTCGAACTGCCGATCTGGCACACGAAGGCCGAGGTGTTCATCCTGGCGCCCGCGGCCGGACTGGGCTACCCATTCCCCGTGCTGAAGTATCCGCGTTGGTACGCCCGCAAGGACAAGGACAACGTCTTCATCTGCAAGGCTCACATGACGATGGACCTGAGCGACTCGGAGCATGCCGGGGTATGGGACCCTGATGAGCTGCCCATGACCGGCGGCACCGACCCGTACTTCTGGGAGTTCCTGACCGGGGAGCTCATGAAGGAGTACCCTCGTCTTCTGGAGTCATCCATCGCCAACGAATGGGTCGGCTTTCGTGCAGAGCCTCCGGACTTCCTGCCGATTCTCGGCGAGACGCCCGTCAAGGGCTACGTTCTCGCAGCAGGTGCGGGCGGCAACGGCGTGATCGAGGCGCCCACCATCGGCCGGGACCTGGCCAAGCACGTCATGACCGGAGAGACATCGTGGTACATGGAGCGCCTACCCTACTCGCGTTTCGCCGACGTCGAGGAAGCGAAGCGGCAATCGCAGGCGGAGAAGCTTCAGCGATAGCTGTTGGTGTGGGCCGTGGGCCTGCTGTGCGAGGTCTGGCGTTGACGGCCGATGGCGTCAGTGCAACGAAGTGATGCCATGCGAACGGAGGGAAAGTGATGGTCGCAGAGCATCTGTCGTCGAACGAACGCAAGCATCTGGACCAGGTGACGCTTGAGGTGGTCGACGAGCACCTCGATGAGTTGCTGGCCGCCCTCATTGCAGCGGACACGAGAACACCGCCGGGTGACTGCCGTGAGATCGTCCCGGCCTGCACGCGATGGCTCGAGGAGGTGGGTCTCCAGTATCGGGTCGTTGCGGCCGATGAGACACTGCCCAACGTGCTGGTGGAAGTGGGGTCGGCGTGCGAAGACGCTGGACTGTGCTGGAACTCGCATGTCGACACCGTGACACCGGGTGATCTCGGAGCATGGGAGACCGATCCTTTCGTCGCCACGAACGTCGACGGGATGATTCGTGGTCTCGGAGCCGCGAACTGCAAGGGTGGAGCCGCGATGCAGTTGTGTGCGGCCCTGGCACTGCAGCGGTCAGGACTCAGCATTCGCAGAGGTCTAGTGGTCGCACTTGTCTCGGACGAGGAGTCGTTGGGTGAGCGTGGACTGGGCTACTTGTTGGAGAGCGGGACAATCAACCCGTCGGCATCCTTGACGGGTGAGCCCACCGGCAACTCGTTGATCTATGCGCAAAGGGGACTCGTCTGGATACGAGTCACCGTACACGGCATCGCGGCGCACGGGGCAATCCCCCTCGAGGGCAAGAACGCCATCGTCGAGGCCGCTAAGCTCGTTACCATGCTCGAGTCAGGACTGGTGCCTAAGTTGTCGCTTCGCGTCGCACCCCATGTTCCACCGTCAAGCATGAACATCGGCCTCGTTGAGGGTGGCGAGTCCCCGAACATGGTAGCTCCATCCTGCTCGTTCACGATGGACAGGAGAATCGTCCCTGGTGAGATGCCGGAAGGCGTGGTCGCCGAGGTCGCGGAGGCGTGCTCGTCGGCTGCCGCCACTCGCGGTTTCTCGGTCACGACTGACGCATTGCGGGCGATACCTCCTTTCAGCACCCCAGCTGACTCGGACCTTGCCCGGAGCCTTTCAATGGCGGGCGGCTTCCTGGGGCTCCCGGTTCGGGATGGCGAATCGGTGGTGATCTCGGATGCGCGATTCGCCGCTGACGGGAGCAGGCAGGTCGCATGTTTCGGCCCCGGGGATGTCGCTGCTAGTCACGGGCCCAACGAGCGTGTGCCTCGCGCCGAGCTGGTGGAGGCCGTGAGAATCCTTGCCCTGAGTGGGGCGATGCTGGTCGGCGGTTCAGCGCCGATGCTGTGATGCACTCGTTGGCTGCGGCTCGTGCGTCAGCGAGAGCGCGTCGGCGGGTACGAGACGACCGAGGAGGGCGTACATGAGAACTACCCAGCTGCTGCCGTCGCGAGGGAGGAAGACGGACAGCCACTTCCTGATGACGCCCGACAACTTCGTTCCCAACGCTCTGCCGTTCTTTGAGCGGACCATCGTCCGTGTGCTCGCGACTCCGCGTTGGCAGGGAACAAGGTTCGGTCAGTACCTGTTGGAGATGGAGTCGGGCGCGCAGACTACGCGGCCCATTGGACGGGAGGCGGAGCATTTCCTCTTCCAGATTGATGGCAGTATGACCGTTGAGTCGTCTGATGGCCAGGAGGCCCTCGACCCTGGCGCCTTCTGCTATCTGCCGGCAGGAGCAGGTTTCTCGTTGCTCGCGAGTGGCGCTCGACCGGCGAGGACGCTATGGACGAAACGTGCCTATGAGCCAGTCGAGGGCCTTCCCTCGCCTCAGCCGATTCTTGGCCACCACTCCGACATCCCCGACACCGCGCCAGAGCCTCCTGCGACCTATGTCTACCGCGAGTTGATACCTTCTGCTGCCAGAGAGTACGACATGGCAATGAACATCCTGATTGCGGACCCAGGCGGGTCAATCGGACAGATTGAGATGCACCATCAGGAGCATGGGCTCCTGATGCTGAGCGGCCAAGGCATCTACTACCTCGACGGAAGCACATACGAGGTGTTTGCCGGCGACTACATTTACATGGCTCCCTACTGTCCTCAGGCCTTCTTCGCAACGGGGGAGGAGACTGCTTCGTACCTCCTCTATAAGGACATCAATCGCGACGGGTTCTGAGGGCCCGAATACGCGGGCCTGAATCGAGACCATCTGCCGTTGGCCGGATGGCCTTGTGGCGTTCATCCGGCGTTCTCGACCAGGGACAAGCCGCCTCTATATCACGCAAGCCATTGCCGATGCGCCCGGCATTTGCACTACCGGAGGTACTTCTTGGGAATCTCCGCGCCGACGGTGTAGGAGAGGCGGCCCCATGGCACCATCTGGTACACATTGATGCGGAAGTCGGGGTTGACTCCTACGTGGAAATAGGCCTCGCGTGGATCGAGGTCGTATTCCGTGATCATCCAGTCCATCAGATCGAAGGTCGCCTGTCGCGCAGCCTCTTCTACCGGTCGAGAACAGCACACGGCGACGATGGATTCGGGCTTCTCGATTCTGGGATTGGCGACCGTCTGACCCTTCAGTACCTCGCATACCAGCGTCATTTCGCCCTGGGATTCGTCCGCCGAGCCGTAGAACTCCATGTCTCCCTGCATGGCATGCACGTCGCCGCAGAACAGGAGCCCTCCTTCGTGGTACGCGGGCAACCGTACCTTGACGCCTGGCCGCACGTCGCGGCAGTCAAGGTTGCCGCCGAACGGCCCCTGCGCCACAAGACTCGCCTCAACCTCTCTGTCGGGAGCCGTCGCCAACGTCCCAATGAAGGGTGCGAGTTCCCACTCCAGTGTGCCGAGCCCCTGGGCTGGCTCCGCCACAATCCCCCTGCCGTCCCTGGTTGTGCCGCTCTTGCCAGGCGCGTGCTGGATGACTTGCGACAGGGGTTCGTCGAGTTCAGGCCATCTTGTCGAGGGGCCGAGGATGCCTCCCGCGTGTTCGCTCCAACCAGACCACCCATGGTCGGCGACCTCGATGCTCTCGATGCCAACGACCAGGGTGTCCCCTCGTTCGACACCTTCGATGTAGATCGGTCCGCTGACCGGGTTGAGCTCCGGGGGGGTCCGTCTCTGGGCGTAGCCCAGCCTGGCCGGCAGATCGGGGTCCGTGCTCCGAACAGCAAAGCGCTCGCCGAGTCTCACCGTCATTGCCGGCTCGATTGCGTGATCGAGCAGGTACACGATCCCCTGATTCTCCGAGAGCCGTGGTATCGACATGGGTCCTACTCTCCTTGTTGGACGTTGTCAGAAGTCGCGGCAGCTTTCCGTGGCGGCTTGCTCGCACCGAGGGCGCCGACTGGGCCAATACGTCCAGCCAGGACATGTTCCTCGTGTGGTTTGCCGAGGGGAAGTGTCATTGGGTCGCCCAGCGTCGGTTCTGGGGGATACAGATGCACACTTGTCAGTCAAGCATGTGCCAGCAGGCGCCCGGTGCGCGCTCGGCATGTTGGGAGCCATGATTGGATTCGTCGCATATGGGTTGAGTTGCCGGACCGTGGCGACGCGTTGCTAGGGCAATGCTGACCGTACTGACTGGCCTGTCCTCCGCGTTCTCGTTCGCCCTGAGCGACATGTTCCTCCAACGCGCCTCGCGGATGGAGGGAGTCGCCAGGGTCATGCTCTGGGTGTTCCTTATCGGTGTCGCCGTGACACTGCCAGCTGCCGTTGTGATTGACGGTGTGCCCGCGACACCGGAGGAGTGGCGTGGATTCGGTTTCTCTGCCGCCGCCGGAGTAGTCTACGTCGGCGCGTATGGCTGTTTGTTGGCAGGATTGCGGCGAGGGCAACTGTCACTTGTCGCCGTGCTCAGTTCACTCCAAGGGCTGTTCACGGCGATCTTCTCAGTGGCGAGCGGCGAGCGGCTGACACTCCTCATTGGCGTGGGGCTTGGTTTGGCCGTCATGGGTGGTGGATTCGCCGCCATGCGCGACCGCACGAGAAGTGCCACGGGGGCGGGGTGGGCGATGCTCTCCGCTCTCCTGTTCGCAGCCAACTTGGTGCTGTATGACCGTGCGGATTCCCTGTCGTGGTTGTCTCAGGCTGCCTACTCCCGAATGGCGTCTGCAGCGGTCTTCATCCCCTTTGCGCTGCTGGTCACTCGCCCGCTGATAAAGCGAGAGGCTTGCGGCTTCGTCGCTGGCGGCGGTGTCCTGGAAACAGTCGGCCTCAGTCTGGTCACCATAAGTGTGGAGCAGGGCCCGCTGTCCGTTGCCGGAGTGACGATCGCCCAATTCGCGACCTTCGCGGTCGTGCTCGGCTTGCTGTTCCTCCATGAGCGGCCCAAGCCGCATCAGTTCTTCGGAATGGCCTGCACAGTCGTCGGGGTCTCCATTCTCGCTCTGGCAAGCTAGCGCGGCTGGCAGCCGAACATGGCCAGCCCGGGATTGCCCGACGAGCTTCAGGTTCGTCACGTATGTCGCCGCGCTTCGCGGCTCTGCCGGCGGAGGCTGCTCCTCAAGGACGAGGAGAGGAAGTGCCCGAAGTGCGGCTCGACCGACGTGCGGAAGAAGTACACGAGCTTCCTTGGCAACGGCGGCAGTGGGGCAGAGAACCGTTGTGCGCCCTCCGGCGGCAGCGGCTTCGGCTGAAGCGTGTGAGCAGCGGCGCGGTCGCGCTGCACCCAGGAGCAGGTGGTAGAAGGCCACATCATCGTCTCTCCATCTCGGTGACCGATAGATGAGCGAGGCTCTCCTCGAGTCTTGTCAAGACGGGACGCCCGCCACGCCCGTAGCTCAGTGGACCGTCGATCTCGCGTCGTGTCGAATGTCTGTTAGGCTCGTTTGTCACTGCAAGCATCCGAGGAGACTGTCTCTGTAGCCTTCAGCGAGCTCGATCTGAAGCGCATCGACAGGATCGTCGGCGGTCTCTGCCGCCGACCCACACGCCCAGATCTCGCCGACCAGCTGCGGCTCGACTACGAGATTGACGGTCAGAGCGGGGTGATCTTCGAAGGGCGCCCCGACTGGAGGGACGCCACCCAGCGGATGCGCACGTCGGTCGCCAAGCTGCGCTTCGTACGCACGACGGGGCTGTGGATCTTGCCGACCCGCGCGAGCTTGGCATGGAGAGCGTTGAGGCGTGCCCCAGAGGGTTTCTGCAGCTGCACGGCGCCGATGTGGGGCACGATGTGGCACTCGACGTGCTGAAGGCAGGAGTCGTAGGTCGAGGGACGGATGGTCGTCTCGATGGCCGGCAGCCACTCCTTGGTCAGGTACTCGCGCACCGTAGCCTTGATGGGGGCAACGAAGCGCTGCTTCTCGACGGCGGTCAGGACCCTGTTCATCGTCGCCTGGCAGCCCTTCTGAATGCGAAGTGCAGTCGTCTTCGGCGCCGGCGTCGGCGTCCATACGAGCTGTGCAGTCGCAGCGTGTGTCACCGCTTCACCAGTCGGTCCTTCACGTCTCAGAGATCCCCATCGCCGCACACGCCTCGATGACCGTCCTCGCGGTGACCGTGTCGGCTTGGTGGCTTCAACACTTCGAGGGCCAGATGTGGTCCTTTCAGTTGTATGCCAGCCGTGTTTCCTCGTCTGTCAGCACGTGCTGGATACGTTCTTGCCATCTGGCCGATTGCCATGTCCCTAGCTCCTGATGGCTCAAGTAGTAGCTTTGCGGGATTGGATGAGTCCCCACAACCACTTTCAGTCCATACTTGGCCGGAATGAACTCTGAGAAGAACTGCAGACGCGGGCAGGGTGGGTAGCCAACCACAAGGCCCGTGGCCAAGTGGACGACATCCGCCCCATTGGCCTGCATTTCCGCTGGTGAGTACTCCACGTTGCCGCCGGGACAGCCTCCGCAGGTCGTGTAGCCGACCAGCTCAACGGCGTCTTCCTTGTACTGAGCAAAGGCTCCTTCCCGATTCCGCAACGCGCGCAGGCACTTCCCCCCAGCACAAGTATGGTATCGGTCGCAGATGATTATGCTGATTCGCTTCATCGCGTCTCGTCCTCCTTCAAAGCCACGCCCGATGCCGACCGTAGCTGACCTGTGACTGTCATGGACCCACTCGCTCATCCACTCACCTACCACAGAGTGCCAGTGGACCGCCCCGGATTCAGTGGAGGTTCTCTTCTCTGGTCCTTCCTCTTCTGCTGGGGCTGCCTGATGATAGTACTCCTCCGCCTACTCCGAGGGCGACACGCAGCCAATCGGCTCCACCAGGCGCCCGTGGTTGAACCGGTCGACCCACTCCAGGTGCCGAACTCGACGTCCTCGATGCCCTTCCACGGTCCTTCGTGGCGGATGGCCTCGGTCTTGTAGAGGCCGATCACCGACTCGGCGGAGTCAGGCAGCGCTGGGAGCAGAACCGGTGCGCCGACGTGCCGCCGACAAGACCCTTTCGCACCGTTGGCGCTTGTTGAACACCGGCCAGCACAACGGCGATCGGGAGACCTGGACTGTGCAGCATGGATGCGCCTCAGATGCACCTACTAGTCACATCAGCCCCCGGATTCCTAAACCTGGTGTCGCAGGTTCGATTCCTGCCGGGGGCACCAAAGTACCTGCATATGGCGCTCTTCCTCTTTCGCATCCCTATCGCGGCCGACGAAATGCCGACATTTTGACGACGAGACACGACCGCACTTGGGGTGACGATGCAGCATCGGACGGCATGCGGCCTCGGTCTCTGGCCGGTTGTGTTTGCACGTCAGGCGCTGCGCGGGATACTGCTGATGAGGCATGAGTAGCGCCCCTGGAGCACCGGATGGCTCTCTACGATTTCGTCTGTAACAACTGCGGCAACTGCTACGAGATCTTCGTGCAGGGCTTCCTCAAGGACGAGGAGAGGAAGTGCCCGAAGTGCGGCTCGACCGACGTGCGGCAGAAGTACACGAGCTTCCTTGGCAACGTCAGTAGCGGGGCAGAGAACCGTTGCGCGCCCTCCGGCGGCAGCGGCTTCGGCTGAAGCGTCTGAGTGGCGGCGCGGTCGCGCTGCACCCAGGAGCAGGTGGTCGAGGGCCGCATCATAGTCTCCCCATCTCGGTGGCCGATGGATGAGGGAGGTTCTCCCGGGGTGCAGCCAAGACAGGACGCCGGGGTTGGCGGTCCTCTCCAGGCTGACTATGGCTAGTCGAAGCGCAGCCCGCTGTCGCTGAAGTGGAGTGTCGGATTGCCACAGCCGGGGCAGCGGTAGGTACCGTCGGTGAGCTCGAGCCTGCGACCCAGCAGCTCCGTCATGTCCCACTCGGCCACCACTCTGCTGCCCGGCGTTCCGAGCAGGCGTGGATCGTCGTAGGGGATCGGGTCGCTGGTCCCACACGACGGACACCGCAACGGCCGTTTCAGCAGGTCGACCTCGACCGCGCTCTGGCAGGCCTCGCACAGACAGGGAAAGTGGCAGACGCTGCGAAAGTCGAGCATGCCGCCGCCGATGCGGCTCTCTGCCTCAAGACCACAGGCACATTCGGCTATGACGGCCGATCCCATCGTTCCTCCTTAGCGGTGGATGGTGCGCCGGACCATCACTTCTCGACGAAGACTAGTTCGGCGATCAGGTTCGCCGCCTCCTCCTGCATCGCCGGGATGGCGTGTGAGTAGACATCGAGGGTAAAGGAGACGGCCGCGTGCCCCAGACGCTCGGAGACGACCTTCGGATGGATGCCGGCCCGCAGGGCCAGGGTGGCGTGGGTGTGGCGCAGGTCGTGGAGACGGATCTGGGGCAGCATCGCCGCCTTGACGGTGCGACGGAAGTAGCGGGTCACATCCTCGGGGTCGAGCGCCTCGCCGTCCTCCTTGGTAAAGACATGGCCTGAGTCGGTCCAGGCATCGCCCCAGTCGTCTTGCTCGGCGAGCTGTCGGGCCGCCTGTGCCTTGAGGACCTCGACGGTCTCGGGATCGAGGGCGATGGAGCGCCGACCGCGTGCCGTCTTGGGCTCGCTGACGATCACCCCGCGACCGTGGGGGATCAGCGCTCGGCGCACGGCCAGTCGTCCCGCCTCAAGATCGACATCCTCCCAGCGCAGCCCCAACGCCTCGCCGCGGCGCATGCCGGTCATCGCCAACGTGTGCCACAGCGGGTAGAGGCGTTCCTCTTGCACGCCGGCCAGGAAGGCTCGCAGCTGTTCGGCGCTCCAGGTCTTCATGGCGCCGGACTCGGTGCGGTTGATCTTCGGCGGATCGGCGGCATCGACCGGGTTGCGCAGCAGGCGGTTCCAGCGCACCGCATCTCTGCAGGCGCGGTGGAGCACGGCGTGGACGTGGCGGATCGACATCGGTGAGAGCCCCTGCTTGCCGCCTTTCTTGCCGACCCGCGCGAGCTTGGCATAGAGGGCGTTGAGGTGCGCCCCAGAGAGCTTCTGCAGCTGCATCGCGCCGATGTGGGGCACGATGTGGCACTCGACGTGCTGAAGGTAGGAGTCGTAGGTCGAGGGACGGATGGTCGCCTCGATCGCCGGCAGCCACTCCTTGGTCAGGTACTCGCGTACCGTCACCTTGCTGGGGGCAACGAAGCGCTGCTCCTCGACGGCGGTCAGGACCTTGTTCATCGCCGCCTGGCAGTCCTTCTGGGTACGAAAGCCACCCTTGATGGCCCGCCGCCGCTCCTCAGTCTCTGCCAACTCGCCGCCACACTTGGGGCACTGCTTGAGCGGTCGGCGCTCGATCCAGATGCGCTTGTTGCACTGCGAACAGCGCTGCGCCGGGGCTGGGCCGATATCGACGATGTACTCCCAGGAGCCGGGATCGCCGCGCTTGCGAACGTAGCCCCTCACCGCTGGCCATCCTTGCTCTTGCGTCGATCGCGACGGCGCTGCTCTGCCGCCTCCGCCTTGCGTAGCTTGGTGGCCGTCTTCTTCTCATCCCAGCCGAGCTTCTCGGCGATCTCTGCGACAGTGCCGCCAGCCTGTTGCATCTTGAGCGCTCGTGCGCTCCGTTCGCGATCCTTCTCGCTGTCGTGCCGACGACGGCAGCTCTCATCGTGGTAGATGCTGTTGCGCTTGGGGCGGAAGAAACGCCGGCATTTGGGATCGGCGCAGCGGCGGATGCGCTGACCGCCGGTCACGTCCTCGAGGAGTAGGTGGTAGAGGGCGTTCATGAAGCTGTCGAACTGCCAAATCGACTCGTGGTGCCTGGTACGCGGATCGTAGGTCGCCCATAGCCTCGCCTGACCGTGCAGGTTCAGCCAAGCCAGCAGGGTCTCATCGCCGCTGCGCTGGCGGACGCCCTGAGTGTGGTCCGGTGCGCTTCCGGACAGGCTCGGGGCAGGCACTGTCTGCAAGTGTCGGCGGAGCTCACGCTCAGCCTTGCGCGCCTCTTTGCTGTGAGTGTTCTCCTGCAACGCCGCCGCCAGCGTCAGGGTCTGGCGCAGCAGGTAGACCTCCCGCGAGAACCAGCCAACGCGCACCGGCTCCCGGTACCGCTCAAGGGTTCTGTCTGCCTCCGGGTAGCGCTCGTAGAAGAGCGTCTCAGGGAGCAGCTCGCCGCTGCGCTTCTCGCTGATTAGAGCGCAGCCCTCGAAGCTCCCGGCAGGGGCAAATAGGAAACCGAACAGGCCGGGGGAGCCCCAGTGTTCGCACCAGGAGGCGTACTCCGCGACTACCGCTTCGCGGCTCTCGCCCTCGCTCAGCAACGGCAGCTCAGCGAAGGCGAGGTAGAGCCCGCGCCGTTGCTCACTGTAGCGGCCACGGTGCTCATCGTGCTCTTCGGCCAGACCGCGATCGGCCGCAAGGATGTCGTACTGCTCCCAGGTCCAATGATCGAGCACGACGCCGGCGGGGCCGTCTGGCGTGGCGGCGACGGCGGCCCCGCTGGGAGCGGTAGGCATCAGGAGATCCTCGCGCTCATCGTGAATGAATGAGCTACCGGGGAAACCCGGTTGCGGTCGGGCCCAGCTGCTTGTCCACAGCTCTTGCGGCGGGGTCGGCTTGACGGGCTGCTCGGCCAGCGTCCTCTCACAGGAGGCGCAAAGCTCGCCCTCGTTGTAGCGCGACAGCTCACAGCCGCAGCCGCGGCAACGCCGGGACTTGTCGTTGGCTTTCGTAGAATCTACCGATTTCATACGTCACAGTCTAGTCCTATCGTGGCTGGCAGTCAAGTGCACGTCACGAGAAAGGACGGAGTGATGTCAGTGATGCCAATCACAGAGCAAGCCACCGCAGAGAGCCCGCGCGAGACCCGTCGGGCATCCCAACCAGCGGTATCCGGCACAGAGCCGGATCCCCGCCAGCTGTCCCGGGCCGAGCTGGCCGCCTACCTGCAAGAGCGCGCCACCGTCTCGGTGCCGTTCGCCGGCGCTGCCTGTGGCGTCTCTCGCGCCGCCAGCTACGGTGCTGCCCGCGACGGCTGCCTCAAGACGCTGCGTCTGGGGCATCGCCTGCTGGTGCCGACGAGCTGGCTGGAAGAGCAGCTCGGCCTTGTCGCAGGCAAGGAGCAGTCATGAGCGCCCGCGCTGCAGCGAACGCCGCTCGTCCGTCGTCGGAGCAGGCGTCCAACACGAGCGGGGCCCAGACGCCCCACAGCAAGGTGCGCTTCTACACCGGCTGTGAGCTTGCCGCAATGAAGGTGGAGGAGCCGGAGGCGATCTGCGAGGGGCTGATCTACAAGGGGTGTAGCAGCGACTTGATCGGCGAGGTCAAGCGTGGCAAGACGACGCTGGCCTTGAGCATGGCCGCGGCGATTGTCCGAGGCGAACCCTTCTGTCGACGGCCGACCGTGAGCACTGGCGTGCTCTACCTCAGTGAGCAGTCACGCTACTCGTTCAATCCTCAGTGTGCCCGTGCCGGCCTGCTTCGCCAGGAGCGCTTCCACGTCCTCCTCCACCCTGAAGTGCGCTCGCTCAATTGGCGCGACATCGGCGAGCTTGTCGTGCAACGCGCCAAAGAGCACCAGCTCGGCGTGGTGATGATCGACAACCTCAGTCTGTGGGCCGGCATCTCAGGCAGCGATGAGAACGAGGCCGGCTTCGCCTTGGAGACGATGAGGGTCATCGAGCAGATGACGGGGGCTGGACTTGGGGTGCTCTCGCTGCGCCACACCCGCAAGGGCGGTGGGACGATCAGCGAGGCCGGCCGCGGCAGCTCGGCGATCGCCGGTGGCTTCGACATCCTCCTGCGCCTGCTCACCCACACTCAGCCGTCGCGTCGGCTCATCGAAGCGACCGGCAGGGTCTTTGCGAGGCAACCCAAGAACCTGCTCATCGAGCTGACAGATGACGAGCGCTACGTGTTCGTCGCCGAGGGCAACTCGACCGCTCCCCAGGACGCTCGTCGGCTCATCCTGGAGCTACTGCCGGACTCATCGGAGAACGCCTGGACGGAAGCGAGACTGCTTGACGCCTGCCGGGAGCGAGGAGTCGGCAAGTCGACGGTCCAGAAGGAACTGCGGCGCCTGGTCAAAGAGGAGCCCGAAGCCCGCCGCCTTGTCAGGGGCGAGAAGGGCGCCGGGCAGGCATCGAGCAGGGCTCTCGGCTACTGGCGGTGCCGCGATGCTCGCTAACTACCTGCCCATAGGGATTCTCTGCAGGCAGGTAGTTGACCAACCTGCTCCGAGACAGGTTGCCAGTGTTGCTCCTCAGATCTTGGCGGGTGATCTCTGTGATCAATCCACGAACTACCTACTTGGCCCTCATCCTTATGGCAGGCAGTTCACATCGCGCTCAGCGCATCGTCGTCGGGCTCGGAGGCAACGATGACGACCGCCGGCGAGCAGAAGCTGAGCATTGAGTGGTGGCCACTCGAGCGTCCCACCCCCTATGGGCGCAATCCCCGCAACGCTCCAGAGGCGGCGATCGCCAAGGTGGCCGGCTCGATCGCTGAGTTCGGCTGGCAGCAGCCGATCGTCGTCGATGGCGAGGGTGTGATCATCGCCGGGCATACCCGCCTGCTGGCCGCCCAGCGACTTGGACTCTCCGAGGTGCCGGTCACCGTCGCTGCCGGTCTCTCAGCGCAGCAGGTCAAGGCCTATCGACTAACCGATAACCGCAGCGCCCAGGAGAGCAGCTGGGATCTCGACCTGCTGCCGCTTGAGCTCTCCGAACTGCTCGAGGCCGAGTATGAGCTTGAGGGCACCGCTTTCGACCCAGACGAGATCGCCGAGCTGCTAAGTGCTCCCAACCCTGGTCAGTGCGATCCTGATTCGATGCCGAAGGCATCAGAGGAGCCGCGCAGCAAGCGCGGCGATCTCTGGATTCTTGGCGAGCATCGCCTGCTCTGCGGCGATGCCACCGATGGCGACGATGTGAGGCGTCTCATGGACGGGCGGCGAGCGGTGCTGATGGCCACCGATCCGCCCTACCTGGTCGACTACGCCGGCGGCAGCCATCCGGCCAGCGAGGCCAACGGCGGCAAGCGCGGTGAGGATCCCGACAAACACTGGGATGCCTACCTCGATGCCGAGCAGGCGGTCTCCTTCTATGTTGCCTTCCTTGAGGCCGCCCTCGAGGTGGCGCTCATCGAGCGGCCGGCGATCTATCAGTGGTTCGCCATCCTGCGCAGCGAGATCATCTGGCCGGCTTGGCGCCAGCTGGGGCTGCTACCCCACCAGGTGCTGATCTGGAGAAAGACGCGCAGCGTGCTGACGCACTCCCACTACATGTGGGACTTTGAGCCGATCCTCTACGGCTGGCCGGAGGGCCGTGCCCCGGCGCGCAAGCCACCCTCCGATGCCAAGGCCGTCTGGGAGATCGCCTCGGCGATCGAGGACGGTGCCAGCGGTCTGCATCCGACCCAGAAGCCGGTCGAGACGATCCGCCGTCCGATCCGCTACCACACCGCCCCCGGCGAACTGCTCTACGAGCCGTTCTGCGGCTCAGGTACGGCCCTGATCGCCGCCGAGGAGCAGGGGCGGACCTGCTACGCGCTTGAGCTCGCACCGGCTTTCGTCGATGTGGCCGTCGATCGCTGGGAGGCGTTTTCTGGCCAGGAGGCACGCCGTGGCTAAGTCGACTCAAGCCGAGGTGATGCGTCGGGTAGCCGAGATCATGCCGCTGGTCACCGACTGCCTCACGCTGCGCGAGATACGCGCCTATACGCTCTCCAAGACCGACTGGGGAGCGAGCATCTCTGAGTCGCAGCTCAAGCGCTATTGCGCCAAGGTGCGCGAACTGCTGCGCGAGGCGGCCAAGGTCGATGCAGCACAGGAGTTCGGGGCGGCCAAGCGGCGCTTGGAGCGGGTCATCGCCAGGAGCTCAGCTCGCGGCGATATGCGCACCCTGCTCTCGGCCAACAAGCAGCTCACCGAACTGCTGGGGCTGGCAGCGCCCCAGACGGCGCAGATGGCACCGTTCGACCTCGAGGCAGCGGCTGCCGCGGCACGAGCCAAGATCGAGGAGAAGATCGGCCGCGAGATCGACCGGCGCCAACGGGGCGAGACCTTCGGCTGGCCCTCGGAGCGCGAACGGGCTGCCAACAACTGATCCGAGCGCGGTCGAGCGACTGCGCGCCGGGATCGTGCTCTGCCCCAGCCTTCTCTCATGTGCCTCAAGCCTACGACGCGTCTTGTGCCTCGTTGAGCCTGGGGCAGTCGGCGTGCCCGACTCACACTGCGGCGATGCTCCGCCTCTCGCTGCGTCGGCTGAGCGTCGGCGACAGTGGTCCTCAGCAGCGAGAACCGCTGGCTCACATGGTTCGCGGTGATGTGCGCCGCAGTCGCGGACGTCACGGCCCCTGTCGGGCGAGCATCCCTCCATAGGAGCTGTCTCTGAGCACCGCTGCGTGGATCGAGTAGGAGCTGGCAAGCTCATAGGCACGCTGCGGCTCGGTCCAGAGCAGCTCCGAGAGACCGGCGAAGTCGACCTTGTTGGCCGTCGCCCGCTTCCAGTCGATCTGCACCGCCTCCTCGACGGCATCCTTGCCGTAGGCATCGGTGAACTCCGCCCGGGCGATCATCCGCACCACCGCGACCTCGGGGACTGCGAACAGGGTGGCAAAGCCGGCCACCGAGACGCGGGCCGCCTCCTCGATCATCGCATCGGCATCCCAGACCTCACCGGGGTTGTAGGTCACCGCCACGACCGTGCCGTCGGCGTTCTCATCAAGGACGACCTTCTCGACGGTGCCGATGTCCTCAATCTCGCCTAACGCCTCCTTGATCGAGGCGGCGCTCAAGGCCTCTGCTGAGAGGGTCACCCCAGGTCCTTCGTCAGACTCAGACCCGGCATCGAGCGCCCAGACAACGACGCCGATGATCAGCAGGGCTGCAACCACGCCGATCGCGATGCGCAGGATGCTGCCAAGAAGCGAGCGTCGAGGCGGGGTCGTGCGCAGAGCGGCCAGCTCCCGCTCCGGGGGACTGCTCGCCGCAGGTCTCTTCGTCGGAGCTGGGGCGGCCAGCTTGCTGCCACAGAACGGACAGTAGTCGCCCTGGCTCTCGATGGGTTTGCCGCATCTGCTACAGATGGCCATCGGACCCTCCTTCGCTGGTGGGGATCAGGCAGACGGAGCAGCCCACGGTGGCTCTCATGTGCCGAACACGCAACGCCTTCCGAGCAGAGAGCGTCGTCCGCTCAGAGACCGCCCATCGAAAGGCGCTCCAAGATCTGCCGCGGCTGTCCTCTGATCGCCCACTGTGACTCATAGTCCGTAGACCTATCGTCTACATTGCGGCTTTGCTTGAGCAGTGGAAACCTCATCAGACCCATGCGTGGCTTTCGGGCAGCGGTTGCGGCGTCTACGCCACGAGCGTGGCCTCTCGCAGGAGCAGCTCGCTCACCTGGCTGGGCTCGACCGCACCTACGTGAGCAGCTGTGAGGCGGGAAGGAGGAACGCCACTATCACGACGCTTGTGCGGCTCTCCGATGCTTTGGGAGTCGATCCAAGCGCGCTGATATCTGACGGGCAGTCACCTCGCGGGTACAACACTCGGACGTAGTGCTCAGAACAAGAGGAAGCCCTCCTCTGGGAGTCGTTGTCGCTCCAACCAGCCATTCCGGTGTGTGACTATGCCGGATGCAGCAGCCCGGCGAGTCAGAAGCGCACGAGTCCAGAGGAGTCTCGAGTCCAATCCGGCGCCGTATCGGCACAGAGCGGGCGAGAACTGGCGCGTGGGGACGCCTTTCGTGTGCCATGATGGGCGGGCAACGGCTTGAGGTCCAGCGCAGGTCCATGGGAAACGGCAGAGTTGCGAACGCAAGAAGCGGAGTTAGGAAGACGGATGCCGTCGCACTGCTGAATCCCGTGCCTTTGTGGACGTATCCTCGGTGACAGTAGACTCGGCAGGACTGGTATTGCGGAGCAGCCTTGGCATCCAGAAGACGAGACATGGGCGGTGACTCCAGTGTGCCCCGCTGTCGTCCTTTCATTCGTTGGGCGGGAAGCAAACGAGGCAGCATTCACATGCTGCGGTCGAATCTCCCCGGGGAGTTCTCGACCTACTATGAACCATTTGCAGGCTCGGCGTGTCTCTTCTTCGCCATCACGCCAGCCGATGCTGTGCTGTCCGATACGAACGCATACCTCGTGCAGGCCTACGAGGCGGTACGCGACGACGCTGAGGGGGTGCATCGCTGGCTGATGTCGCTCGATTTGGGTAGAGAAGCCTATCTCGAGGAACGGGCGCGGGACCCTCGCGACATGAGCGCAACTCGAAGAGCGGCGAGGCTCATCTACTTGATGCAGGGCTGCTACGGAGGCATCTATCGCGTGAATCGCCAGAACGCCTTCAATGTCCCCTACGGTGGCGTGCGCACGGGTGCGCTGCCGGCCCTAGCTGTTCTTCAGGAATGCTCTTCGGCTCTACGCGGAATCCGCCTTGTGTGCGGTGACTTCGAGGAGACGCTTCGACAGGCGGGGGAGGGCGATTTCGTGTATCTCGATCCGCCGTACGCACGTTCGTGCGCACGACCTGGACTTCAGTACGGCTACGATGCGTTCGGCACAGCGGACCTAGTTCGTCTAAGGCGGACCTTGAATGAGCTCCACTCAAGAGGGGTCGCCTTTCTTCTGTCCTATGCCGACTGTGAAGAGGTGAGGGAACTGATCAATCCTGGGTGGCGTGTGTCCCGATGCGAGGTGCGGCGCTGCATCGCCCGGCGAGGTGAACACCGAGTGCGTTCGACCGAGCTTCTGATCTGCAACTACTGATGAGAATCGCCGTAGTCAGCGATCTTCATGTGGGGCCCAACGCAAGAGCGCGTGAGCTATGTGTCCCGCTGTCGCAGACCTCCACGGCAGTTGAGGAGAACTTCCTCGATCGTTTCAGGCGCCTGGCGGTTGACGAACACTTGGACTGCGACTACCTGATCCTCCCGGGCGATATCTCACACTCGTCAGCAGCGGACGAACTGGAGGTCGCATCTGACGTCGTGCTTTCGATCGCCGAGGCTCTTGGCGTCTCGGAGGACGCGATAGTCGTGTGCCCAGGAAACCACGACAAGGACTGGCGTCCCCTCGCGAACGATGGCAAGGGAGCGTCAAGACATGGTCCTGAGTGCTACGAAGCGATCCGATGCGAGCACCGTGTGTTTGGCCGGTCACTCTCGACCGGAAGGCCCAGTCTCGTCGAAGCGCCCTTCTTCTCTGTGCGTGAGTTCCCCGACCTGGTGATTGCCTCATACAACTCAGGTTGGGACGATGGACCAAAGAGCGAGCCCAGCCACGGACTCGTGCACCCGGATCACATAGCGGAACTTCGAGAGGAGCTCTCGTCCGTGCAGGATGACGGACGGTTCCGCCTGTTGCTCGTCCATCATCACCCTCTCCTGTACGCGGACCCGATTCCCGTCCCGGACCACAGCGCCATGGTCAATGCAGAGAACCTGTTGGAGCTCGCCGGCGAACGCGGATTCGACCTTGTTATCCACGGTCACAAGCACTTCCCTCGCTTCAGGAACTACCTGACGAGTGCCAATCATCTGCTCGCCATTCTCTGTGCCGGAAGCTTCGCGGCGAGGATTGACCAGGAGTGGCGGGACATCGTCAACAATCAGTTTCACGTCGTGAGTCTCGATGGGCGTTCGCCTGACAGTTCGTTCGCGTTTGGAACGATCCGCAGCTGGACCTACAGGGTCTTTCGTGGGTGGGAACCCAGTGACTACCCAAGTGCTGGCATCGAGCACATGAACAGATTCGGTTCAGCTGCAGACCCCGACATGCTAGCGAGGGATCTGCTCGAACTCGTCCGGCGACGCCTGGAGGAGGTCGGATATGTGACCCTCTCTCAGCTACGCAGGGAGGATCCGGACGTTGATCACCTGCCGGCGCGTGCAGCGGAGCGGCTCATGCGGCGTCTAGCCCAGTTCGTACCGTGTGAGCTGCACCCGTCTGACGACCCAGTACTCCTACCCCGGAGCAGACCATGACCGCCGCTGGAGACGCTTGCCCGCTTTGGACACCATCAGGGTTCGTAGATGACAACGCCCGCAACGAGAGCTTTGAAGATCTCACTAGCAAGTTCGTGGTCACGGACGAGTACCTTGAGCTTCTCTCACCAAAGAACCACGTTGTGCTCGGCGCACGCGGTTCCGGCAAGACGGCGCTGCTGCGAATGCTGGCACACGACCACATGATCCGAGTGCGTGATCCTCGTGTCGAAGCGGTCGCGGCGACGAGGAAGCTCATAGGCCTCTTCGTTGCTATGAACGCAGCTTGGCTCAGTAATCTCAAGAAGCCCTACCTCTCACAAGAGGCAGCTGACGATCTCTTCCTCTGGTACACGAATCTCTCAGTTTGTCTGTCTCTTCTGGGTGCGGCACGAAGTTGTCTCGACCGATACGTGCCCGACGCGGGTCGAAGGGCTCGCACCGAGCAACGCATTGTGGAAGGGCTTCGCTCGGCCTGGGGGCTCGTTCAACGCGAAGTGCGCACCCTTGGCGTGGTCGCGGCAGACTTGGAGGAACTCCAGTATCAGAAAGAGCGTCTGCTGCTCGCTCGACGTGCACGCGGAGATAGTACTCCCGAGCCGTGGACGACGGGCCAAGCATTCCACGCAGGTCTGCTTTCGCCGATGGTGATCGGCACGCGGGTGTTGGCCACGGAGCTCGGATTGCCGTCCGACGTCAAGTGGATGCTCTGCATTGACGAGGCTGAATTCCTCAATGAGCGCCAACAGCTCGTGGTCAACACGCTGATGCGATCGCAGAGCGGGAATGTGGCAGTCAAGATATCCACAACTCCCTACGGGCACCACACGTTGCGCACGAATGTCGCATCTGATCTCAGCATTGGACACGACTTCGCATACATCTACGTCGACAAGGACCCTCTCCAGTCATGGCGCGACACAGAGGCGTTCGCGGAGTTGCTCTTCTCGCGCAGGGTGGGCCTCTCGGAGGCCGGCACACCATCGCCGCTTCATTCGCTACTCGATGGCTCGAGGCTCTTTGACCCGAAGGCGGAGAGTTGGGGTCCCGATTCGCCGGAGATGGATCTACTAATGAAGTATGGAACGCCCGAGACACGGAGGCGCGCAAGGGACTTGTCGGCTGACCCAAGACGTTTTCGCGACCAGATATCACGAAAGGTGAACGGGCCGCTCCTGCTGTACGCGGCAGTTGAGACGAAACGTGGGCGACAGACATTGGATGTCTACTCTGGTACGCGCACGGTTCTCAGATGTGCTGATGGTAATCCAAGGCGAATGATCCAATTGCTGCAGCGCATGCTTCGTGAATGTCCAACGAGCAAGCCCGGTGCACCGTTGTCGCCGAAGGTCCAAACGCGTGTCCTGACGACGTACGCCAGGTCACTACTGAGGGCTACTCGTGCGGAGCCAGTTGTCGGTCCGCAGCTGCAGGATCTTCTTGAGCGGGTGGGTGCCTACCTGGAAACGGACTTCCACGGGAATGCGCTATCGACGGATCAGCTTTCCTCGATACGCGTGACAGACCTATTGCCGCATGACACCCGCACTCTCGTGAAGCGGGCGGTCGAGCTCGGGTACCTCTTTCCTACAGCCATGACGAGGACTCCCGAGTACATGCCCGAGACCGGTGTCTTCCGTCTGGCCTACGCTCTCGCGCCAGCATTCATGCTTGTGCCTAGACGAGGCAAGGCTGTGAGTCTCTCAAGGGTCTTGAACGTGAACTCGGGGCCAGCGCGTCCAGGCCAACTGACGTTCGGAGTGGGCGAGGGCGAAGTTGACTGATGGCTCGCTCCAGATAGCGCGTGTCTTGGACATCTCGTTGGATGACGTCTTGAACGCGGAGCACGACTTCACGCTAGTTGCGTCCGGGTATGAGAGTCGCTGTACTCAGTTTGCCAAGTGGGCCCGTTCCTCGGGGAGCCTCGGCGACACGCATGTCTTGGGCTTCGAGCTTGAGCAAGACAACACGACCCGCAGGAAGAACGACGAATGGTTCGACCGGCGGTTGCACGCAACAAAGACCATTGCGCCGGCAGAGGATGACACGATCATCTACTCGTTGCTCAAAGAGCACCTCCATGCTCCCCGTGTGCCGAGACTGTGCGTCGACTATACGTCGATGCCTCGGGTCTGGTATGCCGCCGTGCTGAATTGGCTTCGTGCGCAGAGTGCGTATCAAGAGGCAAGCGTGGACTTCGTGTACGTCCCCGGGCGGCATAGCCGGAACTGGCCAGAGATAGTCGTCCACGACATTGTCCCCATCCCCAGCTGCGAAGGCAGTCCGCGGCCGTCGGCGAAGACGGTGCTCCTGGTCGGTCTCGGATATGACAGCATCGCGCCGTTCGCGATCGTCGAGCGGCTTGAGCCCGACATAACCTACGCGTTCGTCGCGGACCCGGGAAGTGTGACTAGCGCTGTCAAGAGAGTTCGTGCGTACAACAAAGACTTCCTGGGAACACAAGTGAACTTCGATGCTCGTCTGCCACTCGATAGCGTGGAGATGACACTGTCGGCCCTCACAGAGGTGGCTGCATTGCACCGGCACGATGCCAATGTTGCCGTTGTCCCTCTTGGCCCGAAACCCCATGTGCTGGCCAGTTTGCTACTCGCCTTTCGAATGCGTGAGGTCGAATGCCTTCGAATCCAGCATTCCCGAGTCCGTCCTTCTGACGTAAGACCGACAAGTCGAGCTGTGGCAACCAGGGTGATCCTCACACGGGTGGGATAGCGGACAAGAGGACCGCGCGACTTGCGATGGCGTCATGTCGGCAAGCTATCAGCATCCGGGGTAGCTCGCTCGAGGATGCATCGCTGGGCGCACGCATGAAGGCGATAGCTGGCTCTCGCCTGACAGCCGTGATCCGGACACGCTCGGGCGTCTTCTGCCGTGGTCACACTCCGCGTCGCCTCAGGCCCTTCTCGCGTTCGGTCTGCAGCTCCTGGGACGATCTACGATCTGCAACGTCCCGACGCGCCAGGGCACGGCCCGCCTTTGAACCCGACCGGCGTCGGCCACGCGTCGGCAGTACTTGAGGAATCGCTGCACCCGAATCTGGTTTCGCGTGCGTTGAGAACGTGGAGACCTGTGTTCGATTGTCTTCGAGCGTCGGATTAGGCCTGGTCCGCGCGGTTCGCAACCACATCCGAAGATGGGCAGAGAGCACACCTGTGGGGGAAGTCCTATACTTCTAGGTGACCACGGAGCGTTGACGGGCATCGGCGATCGCACAAGGGGCGCTCGATGGACACCTACTTCGCTGATCTTGGCTACACGGAGCGCCAACTCGAGGCGATCACTACTGTAGACCGCAATCTGCAGATCATCGCCTGCGCGGGGTCAGGGAAGACGCAGGTGGTTGCCGAGCGCGTCGCGCACATTGTGGCCACGAAGCAGTCGGACGGCATCGTCCCCGCCAACATCGTAGCCTTCACCTTCACAGACCGGGCGGCTGCCGAGCTCAAGGATCGGATCAACGAACGCGTCCGCGCTCGCTGCGGTGAAGTCATCGGCATGGCCGAGATGTACGTCGGCACCATCCATGGATACTGCCTGAACCTGCTCCAGCAGCACCTGCCGGAGTACTTCAAGTACCAGGTCCTCACCGACATCCAGGCGCGCATCTTTGTCGACCGCTACTCCGCTAAGTCGGGTCTCAGCTCGATGGTGGCCTCGACCGGCACGCAGATGCAGCGCTACAAGAACTCTAACCTCTATATGCGTGTTCTCTCGACACTGCGAGAAGCGCAGGTCGATGACACGAACCTGTCGGCTGAAGACGCAGCAAGGCTGCAGATGTGCCGGAGCGCCCTCGAACAGTACCAGGAGCTTCTCGATGAGCACCGCTATCTCGACTACACAGAGATCATGGTGCAGGCGGTGGTCGCGCTGGTCGACGATGCAGACCTGGCCACACAACTCCGGAATCGAGTCAAGTACCTCATCATCGACGAGTATCAGGACGTGAATCCCCTTCAAGAGGCGCTCATCAGCACACTTCACGGCTTCGGTGCCAACGTGTGCGTCGTCGGTGACGACGACCAGACGATCTATCAGTGGCGTGGCAGCGATGTTGGGAACATTCTTGCCTTCGACAGACGCTACCTCGACGTGGCCCGGGTCTCGATCGAGGACAACTTCCGCAGTTCAGAAGGGGTCATTGATGCCGCGGTCAAGGTCATCGAGCACAACGATCCCGACCGCCTCCCGAAACAGATGCTCTGCGCGCAGACCCATGCCTACGAGCGCGGCGATCTGCTCCAGCTCAATTTCGACGACCCTGCGGACGAGGCAGCGTGGGTCGCTCAGAAGGTCTTGGAGCTTGTCGGCGTGCCCTTCGCTGACAAACCAGAGGACGGACTACGTGGTCTCGCATACTCGGACTTCGCTGTGCTTCTGCGATCAGTGAGGAACGACGGCCCGGAGATCGTCGAAGCGCTGCGTGAGCGCGGCATCCCGGTCGTGGTCGTTGGCATGGCGGGGCTCTTCGATACGGCTGAGGCCCAAGCCGCTACGATGGTCTTCCACTTCATGGCGCTCGATGCAGAAGAAGGGGATCTGCGTGCTGCGTGGCTTGCTGCGAACGTTGGCGTCGAGCCGGCCAAACTCGATGAGGCGATCGCAGAGCTCGACAAGGAGCGCCAGTGGGACACAACCCAGCGCTTCTCCGTCTACAACCTCCAGCGTACCTTTCTGCGATTCCTCGAACGCCTCGAGCTTCGCGAGGAGAGCGTGCCAGGCGATCGTGGCGAGATCGTCTACTACAACCTGGGCAAGTTCAGTCAGGTCATATCCGACTACGAGCAGGTCCACTTCAAGAGCGATCCTCAACGCAAGTACGAGGGGTTTTCGGGCTTCTTGCGCTACCAGGCCGCCGACTACTATCCGGAGGGCTGGCAGGACGCCGCGCTCGTGCGTCCGAACGCCGTCCAGGTCATGACCGTGCACCAGGCCAAGGGCATGCAGTGGCCGGTCGCGTTCGTGCCAGCTCTGCAAAAGAACCGCTTCCCGAGCAAGGGCCAGGGTGGCCTTCATGTCGATCATTTCCTGCCTGAGGCGGCAATCCCCGGCTACGCGCGGTACCGGGGTTCGATCGAAGACGAGCGGCGGCTCTTCTACGTGGCTCTCACGCGTTCGAAGAAGTACCTCTGTCCATGACCACTCAATAATGTCGCTCCGTGACCATCGAATCTTGTAGGTCCCTGAAGGACGACGTCCTCGCTGTGGTTCTGATGGTCTTCTCCTGTCTGCGTTTCGATCAGGAGGAGGCTGAGTG
>Ga0209164_1000460_pt1 | contig 96205 bp, 108 predicted proteins | sample MTBNYHSulfiMetaG_FD_187458 | JGI IMG/M metagenome (GOLD analysis project Ga0209164, IMG submission 187458) | Enrichment culture microbial communities from rom New York Harbor, USA that are MTBE-degrading - MTBE-NYH (New York Harbor Sulfidogenic)... | ecosystem: Environmental > Aquatic > Marine... | reverse complement strand
GGCCTTTTGAACCCTCAGCGCGGCCTGGGCGTATTGCCTCTGAATGGTTGGTATCTCCCTCCTGGTGAGGGCGCGAGGGGTCTTGTTAAAGGTGGGGACCGCCGACGGCGCCACCGGCTCACCCACATAGGCAAAACGGCCGGCATGGTTGATCTGCAGCCCCGCCCGGGCCTTTTCGCCCTTGATGCACTCCGCCAATTCCTGGAGGCCGCTTAGATATCGATTGTGATCGCAACGAATCGTCCGGGGCGAACCCATCCCGTCGGGTGCAATGCCTGCATTTTCAACCACGATCAGTGCGGCGCCGCTCTGCGCCATCTGTTTGTAATGATGAAGCAGCAGCGGAGATACCTTTCCGCCTTCAGCCGCATACCCTAAGTAAAGGGGGGCCATGGTGATGCGGTTTTTGAGCCTGAGGCCGTTGATCTTGATGGGGCTGAAGAGCTTTTTGTAGCGGGTATTTTTCATTTCTGCCTCCTCGATTGGGGTTTACGCCAACACATCCTCGGCACCTCGAAAATCTAAACAAAACCTGCCAACAGGTCAAGGGGTTTTAGAGGCTTGACAATGAGACCCTATTTCAGACAGGATAGCTGCCTTTGATCTGGAGCGGATGATAAGGGGCTGTTATGAAGATACTGGTGATCAACACGGGGAGTTCTTCCATCAAATATGAGCTGTTTGACATGGCGCAACAGAGACGCATGGCGTCGGGTCTGGCTGAAAAGATCGGGGAAGAAACCGGCCTCCTCACCCACCGGAGAATCAACCCCGGGGAAGCGCCTGTGTTGATGTCCATGGAGGCAGCGATCCCCGACCATGTCACGGGAATGCATTGTGTCGCGGATTTCCTTATGGACCCGGAACGCGGGGTCATCAAAGGGCGGGAAGATATCGCTGCGGTAGGGCATCGGGTCGTCCATGGGGGGGAGCGGTTTTGCAGCAGCACGATCATTGATAAAGAGGTCATTTCCGCCATCCGGGAAAATATCCCGCTGGCGCCGCTGCACAATCCTTCCAATCTGATCGGGATTGAGGTGGCCGCGTCTCTTTTTCCCAATGCGCCGCAGGTGGCGGTGTTTGATACGGCCTTTCATCAGACCCTCCCCATGAGGGCATTTCTGTATGCGATCCCTTTTGATTTGTATGAAAAATACCGGGTACGAAGGTACGGCTTTCACGGGACTTCCCACGCCTGGGTGGCGGAGCGGGCCGCGATCTATCTGGATCGTCCCCTGAAGGATCTGAACCTGATCACCCTCCATCTGGGCAACGGCGCCAGCATGGCGGCCATAAAGGGGGGAAAGAGCATCGATACCAGTATGGGAATGACGCCGTTGGCCGGTCTGGTCATGGGATCCCGTTCAGGCGATGTGGACCCTTCGCTCCCTTTGTTGCTGGCGGGTATTTCAGGGATGTCGCTCAAGGATATCGATGACCTGCTGAACAGGGAGAGCGGCCTGAAGGGGATCTGCGGGACCAACGACATGAGAGAGGTGATCGGCCGGATGGAGGCAGGAGACGGTCGGGCCGAGATGGCCATAGATCTTTATACCTACAGGATCCGCAAATATATCGGGGCATATTTTGCGGCTCTTCAGCGTCTCGATGCCGTGATCTTTACGGCAGGCATCGGGGAGAACGCCCCCCTTATCCGGGACCTGTGTTGCCGGGGCCTGAACAGACTGGGCATTGCGGTTGACCCGGAAAGAAACCAGGCCGGCGGAAACGGGATTCAAGAGATCAGTCCGGCCGGCAGTGAGGTCAAGGTCCTGGTTATCCCGACCGATGAGGGATTGAAGATCGCCCTGGAGACGCTAAGGGTGCTCGAAACGGATCCGTCGAGGGAGTGAGAATTTAGGGATTGAGGGATTGATGCTAAAAAAAAGGGATCGGATTTTTGATCCAACCCCTTGAATTTACATGGTGCCGGAGGTCGGAATCGAACCGACACGATCGCGAGGATCACTGGATTTTGAGTGCATCTAAATATCCGAAAATATTAACAAATGGTAAATAGAGAGAACTGGAATGAATAACGAAATCAACGAAATACTTTGGAAGTTTTTGTTTTCAGTATTTTGAGTGAAAAGTAGGGAAAATGAGGGTTGTTTTTCGGCAATTGTTGACCAAATGTTATTGAAAACCGGTTTCCCCGGATAGCCAGGCCAGGCGAAAAGCGGAACCCCACCGCCTTCCGGGGGCATTCTCTTTTTCCGCCATATCCTCCTGAGTGTGGCAGGCCAGCCACAAAAAAAAGTCCCTTTGTTCCGTGCCTCTTTTGCGTCCTTGTCTATCCTGGACAGCCAGCCTCGAAACGCCCGCTTCACCTCTTCCATCCGGCATGAATTATTTACAAAGAATTTTGTAAAAACTTATTAAATGGGAAAAGGTTATGTAAAATGCTTTTTTTCGCTTTCCGTATTCTATATAGTTTTTGAGGACTTACGCTAAAAATGTGCTTGAGAGGAACACTCAAAGGTCTGGAATTATTTACTTTTTCAGTGATATTCACACGAAAACGTGTATCATAGACAGAACTCATAGCGGCTACCCTTTTTTGTTGTAGAAAACGATAACCCACGAAAGGAGGTTTGTATGTACCGCAAGTTTAAAGGCGAACTGCTGACCCCGGAAGACATCTGCGCAAGGCTCAAGACGAACAAAAACTGGCTATATCTCCAAACGAGACAGAAAGGGCCGGATGCAATTCCACGGATGTACGTCGGGAAGTTTCTGAGATTCAACCTTGACGACGTCATAAACTGGCTTGAACGGCGACAGATTCAAATGAGATAGGGGATAAGCAGGGGCCAGCACAATGAGCAAAATTGACGTCAAAAACATCCCAGAAGAATTGAAATCCTTCGAGCAATGGGTTGTGTGGAATTGGGAAATCAGAGACGGTAAGCCAACCAAGCCCCCGTATGATCCCAAAACAGGCAAGCGAGCGAGTCATTCGGACCCTTCAACCTGGGCGACCTTTGAGCAGGCAACCAACGGCCTGAAGCGAGGTTTTGACGGCATTGGGTTTGTTTTTACAGAAGGGGACCCCTTTTGTGGGATTGACCTTGACAAGTGCATCGACCCGACATCTGGCGAAGTGGCGCCCTGGGCCGTCAAGCTTGTCAAAGAATTCAACTCATACACGGAGATCAGCCCCTCGGGGACCGGGCTGAAAATCTTCATCCGAGGCAAGTTGCAAAACGGGGGAAAAAAGACCAAACACGTCGAAATTTATGACCGGCTGAGATTCTTCACAGTCACGGGGGCTCGCTACCATGATTAGAGAGAGTCAAGCGGCCCTTGATCGGCTGATACAACAGACTGAAAAAGCCCGGGAGCCTAAACCCAAACCCAAACCCAAACCGACCCCACAGAGGGAGAAAACTTTTGATGATAACCGCCTCATCGATCGAATGCTCGAATCTCAAAACGGGAGCAAAATTCTTCAACTACTCAAAGGGGACTGGGCAGGGTATCCGTCACAATCTGATGCGGACCTGGCGCTATGCGATCATCTTGCATTTTGGACTGATCGAAATGAATCACAGATGGACGGGATTTTTCGAGGATCGGGGCTTTACCGGGACAAGTGGGATAAAAAGCACTTTGGGGATGGTCGGACCTACGGACAGGCGACCATCCAAAAGGCAATCCAAGGAACTACGGAAACGTATCGGGGGCGCACTGAGCGCCACGCTGACAGCGATAAACCACGAGGGGCTACTCATGGCCAAAGAAAAGCGAGGTTCTTGAACAAGGAGGATTTGGTGAAGGAATTTGGAAAAGAGATTGTATGGATTTACAAGGACCTGATCCCCAAAGCGACCCCTGTTATTTTCGGCGGCCGGGAAGGCAGCGGGAAAACCTCGAATGTTGGGCAGATCAGTAAAGAAATAGTACTCCAAAATGAAAATTACTGGGTTGTATGGGTGCCCTGCGAGGGCTTTGTCGGGGACCATGCGGACAAATGGCGAAAGCTCAGAATACCGCCCCGAGTGGTCATGCTCAGTGATGACAAGGGAGTTTACAAGCTGCGTCTTGATAGTTACCAGGACCGAAAATTTTTAGACGAATCCCTGCAAGCATTAAAAGATGAAACCGGCGGGGAGGTTGTCGCAGTCGTTATCGACTCGATCCGGGGAATGCAATCAATGGGGGAGAATGATCCGAAATTGGCCGGCATCATGTCGGAGGTCAATTCAATCGTATGTGACCGCCACAAGGCATGTTGCATCTATATCGCCCACCACAAAAAAGGCAAGACGGAAAAGCGGAGCGACCTTCTATCAGGCACGACGGGAATATCGAGCTCGGTCAGGGCGGTCTATGCGCTTGAAAAAATCTCTGAGTGCGTGTGCCGAATTATCCCAGACAAAGGGAACACCCTCGGCCACAACCCAAAAACATACAGATCCATCCTAATCGAAGACGATGAGGGCTTTAAAATCGTCATCTCTGAAGATGCTGACCAGTTGGACCAGACCAAAGCCGGAAAGGCAGAAGAATTTTTAATCGGTATGTTTAGGAACCAGGGCAAGATTAAGGCCACAGAGGTTTACGAAAAGGGTGCCTATCAGGGATTGTCAGGCAGTACCATCCGAAAAGCAAAGGTCATTTTAGGCATTGATTCGAAACGAGATGAACCGTCAGGACCCTTCTTTTGGATATGGCCCTTTAAGGATAGTGAACAGAGGAACACAGGAACAGAAGGGTAATGATAACACATAGAAAACATTCAGGTTATTGTCTCATTCCTTGTGTTCAAACCTTGTGTTCAAGAAAGCTTGTGTTCCTTGTGTTCTTTCTGTTCCTTGTGTTCTTTAAAAAGGGGGAGTGAACACAAGGATGAACAGTAGTGTCCATAAGGGTTTTAGCCATAATTCATGGATACATACTACAGGGGGAAGTTCTTGTGAAAAATGGTGTGCCGCTTCAGGCTGGCCCCTGGCGGCGGGAATGGGCGGGATTCAGACAAGGTTAAACAGCGTTTCACAGTGGGGCCAGAGAAGGTTCGAGATGGGTTCGAAGGTAAGAGCTTAGGGAACCATGAAAACAGGAAACGAAACAAATATTCTTGCAAGTATCCGGAAGGACACAGGAAAGAAAACCGAGTATTGCAAAACTGCAATACTGTAGAGAACTTCGACAATTTAGTGGTGACGGCTTCAATTATGGCCGAACGTGAGGTGTGATCATGAATCCAGAAAGAACCGCGAGTTCTATCGCCCAGCTTATCGCACTGCTCTCGAAAAGTGGGGAGAGCCTGCCCGAACCATGGACTCCCGCGGATTTTGTGGGACTCATTGGAGGATATAAAGATCTCATCACGTCCATCCAGACACAAGACAAAACCACGAAAGAAGGGGATCCTTTTAAAGGATCCCTATCGGCCGAACAGGTTAAGGCCTGGATTGAACGTCACGGAATCCCCGGGGCCTACGAGGCGATGTGTGAAAGTGCAAAGCGAGCCGACGCAGCTGCCAGGCGGGGCCGGAAAACCAGCAAACTTTAAAGGCAGGCGAGGTGTAGCGATGGAGCAAGGGAACGAAAGTGTGGTGGATCTCTTTAAAGGCAAGCTACTGTTGACGGTAGGAGAGACGGCAAAGGCCCTGAGCCTTGCACCGCGCACGGTTTACAACGGCATATCAAGAGGCGACTTCCCTTTGAAACCAAGACGCCATGGCCGGGCCGTGAGGTTCAAGGTGGAAGATGTTATCCGCTATGTTGATTCAATGTAAGCCCACTGGATTACATATCCAAAGGGCACTTGAAAAGACGTGTCATAACATTGGCTTGCCCTTGTGTGGTCAACGGTTAGTCAACACACGATGGGCACTCAAGACAATGAGTAATGACACACACACAACAAAGGCATGTGGGCAGGGGCCATACATAGAACACCATGACAACAACATGGCGACATCATAACCAACACCACCACCACAAGGGCAACCATGAACACACGACCACACAAGAACAAGTGGACCCCCTGCCCTGGGCATGGCCGGGCATCGAGAGGAGAACCGGCGCACCAACCGGCCATGTCCTTTGGTTGGACATCGGGAAGCAGGACCCCCCCCTCCTTCAATCTCAACAAGGGGGGGTGGGGGATGGCAAACTGGGTACTGACCACAATCCCGAGCAGAAAAACCGCCTATAAGGCGACCGCAGTCGCCAAGATGGACGAAACCAAAAACCTGAAAACTTTTTTGACACGAAAGGAGAACAGACATGGACAAAAATTTGGAAGAACGGATCTCTGCGCTTGAGGCGAAGTATGCGGAACAGCCGGCCGAATCGGAGGCCGCTATGGAACTCCGGAAGCGACGCGAGGAGGCTGAGGAGGAAGCGCTTGTCAAGGAATCCTTGACCCTCGTGGATGGGAGCGATGAGGAACGACGCGACGTGTGGCGAGGCCATGAGGCCGCGAAGCTTTCACCTGAAGAGGCCAAGACAGCCTTCAAGCAGGAGCGCGAGGACGGCGCCTGGGCGGGCGAAATGGCGGGCCTTGCCAAGACGAGAGGAGGTCGATAAATGCGAACTGTAACGGACATCCAGAACGAGATCGAGGATCTCCAGGGCAAGATCGACGCTGTTGAATCGGAGATCTCCGAGAAAAAGGAAAGCCTGTCAGAGCAACGACAGAACAACGCGCGGCTGCTGGCCTCGAATGTCTCGAAATCCCGGCGCCCCATGAGTCTCACAACTCAGATTGAAAAAATCAGGAATCAGGAGATCGAGCTTGAGCAATTGAGTGCGGCGGTCGGGATCCTCCGGGGACAGCTGGCCGACCTTGAGATCGAGCGCCATGTGGCAGTCCTTAAGTCAGAATTGGAGGAGTACGGTCCCGTTTCTGAGAAGTATCTTACCAAGGCGATGGAGATCCGCGAGGAGATCCAGGCAGTTGTTGCCTCAATGGATCGAATCACAAAAGGGATCTCTGATTTTACGAAATTACAGGATCCGCTTACCATCCTACAAAGGGTCTTTTCAAAGGTCAGAGGGCCGAAGGAATGGCAGGCCCTGGACTTCCCCTTGGGTGCCGAGGCAGACCGATACCGCTTGTTTAATTCTCTGATGGCCGCTGAGAAAAAAATCGCAAACTTGCCACGGCTTCTCAAAGTGTTTTCGGATCTCTGGCAAGGCATCGAGCTGGGGGGCCCCAATGTGGCGAGCAAGTTCCGCTATCTGTCGGACATGATACCGCAGCCTGGGGGCGACGCTGCGCGAGAGCGACCGGCAGGCCCCACCACGAAGCTCAAAGCCGCGGGCAAGCCTGCAATTGAGCGACACCCAGAGAGGTTCGCGCCGGCTGACGTGATCAAGGCCGGGGCGAAGGTAAAGAAAGTGCCCCCTCCTCCCGGGCAAGTTGTGAATTTGACGTAGGGCAACGAACACATGGCGAAACGCCCCGCTTCAGGGGCGCACCTCCAGGGGGGCTGGGAACTCTGCCCCAGCCCCCCGCCCCCCAAATGATGCGACGTATCCATTGTGTGCAATACTCCGAGTGTTTGTTGAAGGCCTGCCAGAAGAAACGCGGGGCCTTCGATTGTGAAGGTTGCGGCAAATACGAGCCTGAGATCCTAAGACCGGGCGAACTCTATCAAGAGGCCGCGAACGCGGCCGAGCTGCTTTACCAAGTCTTTAGAAATCAGCATTGAAAAGTTCTTAGAGAGGCAAATCTATTATGGAAGAAGAAAAAGCGACGATCCTTAACAACTATGGCCTGTACGTTAATCCGGATGAACTCAAGAAACGCTCAAAAATCACAATATGGGGGCAGATGGCTATGAAAGACCGAACCATCGGCCCTTGGGTGCCAATTCTTGACATTCCAATCGACATGGAACTGATCAAGCAGAAGACGGCCCTAATCGGGACGTATATTTCTCTCGAAGTCGCTCTATAGGCGGACATAGTACATCTGCTTTTTGGTAAACGTCACAGCCGTATCGCTGTTGATGTTCACATCTGTATCGAGAGGGGATAAATGTGTCATCCACAATAATCCCGTTCAATCGGATGGTAACATCCTTTTCAAGCCGTTCACAGGAGACTATTTCTAATTTTTCTTTCTGCATGACAGATCCTTTCGGTAAGGTTGAGTAATGATTTCCAGGAATACATGTTAGGCGCAGCATCAGTCAAGGACATTTTAAGAAGTGATTCAGGCTCAAAAAAGTGACGACCAGGCACATTGAAAAGTGCCATGTAGGCACTTATATCATATTGAAATAATTAATAAAAATAGTTGACAGGGTTTCAAAAAAAATGTATCCTCCTGAACATTGAGGGCAGCTCCTTAAACACAATCCGCAGGCCAGGCGAACATGGCTTTTTTATTTGGTAGACCCTACTTGAATAATGCCCGAGGTTGGAAAGTGGCTGGGACCCGCGAGGGCCAGGCGGCTGATTGTGGCCGTAGGACTGCTTTTCGCCTCGGGATTTTTTTTGGAAGGAGGATACACCATGGCAAAGTGGAAAAGGGTTGAGGACAGGCGTTTTGAGGAACTGCGGCGGGCAATTTGGGAGGAGCGTCACACTGAAACGGGAATGATTGCGAAGCTGGCTATTGACGATCCGGGCAATCTTTCGGGGAACTCCGAATACATTGGATCCCGGCTGCGCTTCACTGTGCTTGACAACCTCATGGACATAACCGAAAAGATCGACAATAGCTACAAAGACGCTGTCGAAGCACTGGCGGCATAACAGGGGCCCGGGCGGGTTTCGGCCCTGCCCGAGGTGTCATACAGTACAATTTTTTTATACTGTACGTCTTGGAATGTGCATGACATATATTTCACCCTAAACTTTTTTGAAAAACCGACTTCCCGAGAGCTATGGAGAAGGCGTTTTAGGCAGAGGGCAAACTAAGGCCAGAGGTGAAGGCCGGCGATTACGCACAAGCGACCCACAGTATTTCATGGTGAACCTCAAGATCTATATTTGGAAGAGGATTCATAAACTTCATGCGTCGTTAATCTCACATAAAATTGCCTTCTGCGGAAGGAAGCATTTTCTTATAATGGCATAGCGAATAACACCGCCAACCGAGCCATTTCTCTTATGGACATGACGAATGATGGACTCAGATGTATCAAGTAAGGTTCTTATTGTTTTATTGATAGGACCGTTTTCGTAATCCCACTTTAGACCTCGGACTTTCGGAGCAACCGTTTGAATAAAGAGACTTTCAGCGTTTTGATCTTCACCGCCAACAATATAAAGCCTTGAAGGCAGCTTCTGAATTATCGGCTGTCTATGTCCATAATTACCACAGCCGGATCCAACTATGAAAGATTCGCCATTAAGGATACCCCCAGCTATCATGACTGCTTGTAAAGATGGGTCTTGTCGGTTGACATCTGAGCCCAGTTTCGTCCAGAAATTAGCCCATTCAACACGAATTAGGCGCTCCATCCGTTCACTCAAGTCTTCCGGGGTTCTATAACTTTGGTCTGCATGAAGATGAGTTAAAACTTGGTCTGTTACAAGGGCAACGCCGAAAGGAATTGCGTAGACATTATTTCTGAGCCTTACGAGTTTATCGATGTTGTCCAATGGTGCTTTACCTTTACAAAAAGGCCAAGTATGACGGCCATCGGCCACAAGAAGAACGCCGTCAGGCAAGGTTTGTGCAATCGCAATTGTCATTCTAATCCAGGTGGAATCGCTTATTACTAAAACGGGTTAAAGGAATAGATATATCTGAAACTTAATGAATTCATTAACCTATGTCAATCGATTTAGAGGATTGTATCTTTGCCGCCATAATAGGTTACCTTTTTTTTCATCTATGAGCTTACAACCATGGAATGGCAAAATGTTTGATGATGCTCAGGATAGCTGGACGCGGCGAACGCCGGAAACCCTGCCCGGTTTCCTGGGCATTTGACCAAACAGGGAGGAAGTGAGGGGCAGGGGGTAACCATAGACCGCAACTCAACCACAGAAGGAGGTCACACAATCAATCTGAAACCTATTATTGTCGGGCTGGCGTTGACATTGGCTATCCCTGCCACATCCTTTGCCGACATGTACTGTGGGAAGGCATTGATCCGGGTTGGAGACTCGGCAGGCAGGGTCTTGAAGAAATGCGGGAAACCCCATTACAAGACCACCACCAAGATCGGTCTGTCCTCCCATGAGGAGGTCTGGAGTTACGAGTGGAGCAACAGGCTGCCCTATACCCTGATCATCCGGGATGGGAAGGTGATTAAGATTGAGGTGGATTAAGATATCGTTTTCAGCATGGTTTTTGCCCGCCCAAAAAGTGCCGTTTACCCTTATGTCATATAGGGATTTGGCACTTTTGATCGTGTGTCGAGTCCAGTATATTCTTTTTTGATATAAGGCACACCAATTCAATGAAAAATGCTGGCCCCTTCATTTTTTTATTGACATTATATATATTATGAATATAATGCTTGTAACACTATATGAAAGGGGGAGTGAATATGGCAAAGTACATGATTGAATTTACTTCAGAATTGCACAAGGCGGCGAAGCTGAGAGCGGTTGAGGAGGGGATCACATTGAAAGAATTGATCCTGAAGGCAGTCAGCGAATATCTGAAGAAAGGGGGTGCGTGATATGTCAATCCTTTGTGAGTGCCCAGAATGCCACAAAAAGATTGCGCTCAAAAACAAGCGCTGCAAGTGTGGCGCCGACATGGACAGGGCAAAGAAGGCGCGGAAGGTCAAATTCTATGTTGTCTACAGACTGCCCGGCGGGAAGCAGGTAAGGGAGCTTGTCAGTGGAGAGAGGTTGAGCCCATATTCAATTGAGGATGCGCGGAAGATGGCCGCAAAGAGAACCACACAAAAGGCAGAAAAGCGGATCCTGGACATCAAGCAGGACGATTCAATGACCTTCGGGGAGCTTTCACAGTGGTATCTCTCATTGGGGAAGGTCAAGGCCTTATCATCAGGATGGCGTGTGAAACTGGCCCTTGATCGGTTCAACGAAGTTTTTGGAGATATCCTGTTGAGTCAGATCCGGGCCTCGGACATTGAAAACTATCAGATGCGGCGTAGGGCTGAAGGGAAGAAGGACGCGACCATTGACCAGGAGACCGGGGCGGCAAGGACAGCGGTAAGGAAGGCTTTCAATGACGGCATGATAAGTGGCGACACACTGAGAACCTTTCAGAGTGCCGGGAAGCTGCTAAAGGGCAATGCCAATGCAAGGGATAGGGTCATAAGCCAAACAGAGTTTGAGGACCTTATGGCGAACTCTCCGGCGCACTTTCGACCGATCTTTGCCACGGCATATTATACCGGGATGAGGAAAGCTGAGATTCTGAATTTGACCCTGGATAAGGTTGACCTTCGGAGCCGGGTGATCCGGCTTGAGGCAGGGGACACCAAAACCAATACAGCCCGGAATGTTCCTATTTGTGAGAGCCTCCTCGAAATCCTGACCAAGGAAACCCGTATCCTTCGGAAGGCGGGTGAGACAAGACATTTGTTCCTTTACAAGGGGAAATCTGTTACCGATTTCAGAAAGGCATTGAAAGCCGCTTGTGATAAATCAGACATCTCTTATGGACGGGGTGATGTCGCCGGGTTTTGTTTCCATGATCTGAGACACACGGCCGTCACAAATTTTAGAAAGGCCGGCGTATCGGAAAGCGTTATCATGCAAATTGTGGGTCATACCACCAGGAGCATGTTCGACAGATATAACAAGATCGATGCAGATGACATTCAGAAGGCGGTTGCCCAAATGGACGCCTTCCTTTCAAATGTTGACCAAACCGTTGACCAAGAAGAAAATTGCGACAAAACTGAAACGTCAAAAGCCGCCATGGAAGCGGGTTTTGAAGGGTAGAGAGGCTTAAAGTACTGTGGTGGAAGTGTTAGAAATGCTGGAATCGTCAAGAAGGGCTTTAAATCTGGTGCCGGAGGTCGGAATCGAACCGACACGATCGCGAGGATCACTGGATTTTGAGTCCAGCGCGTCTACCAGTTTCACCACTCCGGCTTTTTTCCCCTTTTTTAAAAATCAAAACTATACTAAAAAGTATAAAAGAATGTCAATATCATATTGACACGGCCCCACGCTTCCTGGTATAAAAACCGCATCATTCGGCAGGTCGGTTTTTTAACGACAGGACACGCGCTGAATGATTGAAAAAATCAGGGGGCTGTAGCTCAGTTGGGAGAGCGCATGACTGGCAGTCATGAGGTCGTCGGTTCGATCCCGATCAGCTCCACCAAAAAAATCAACAACTTAGGCCGTCTTTCGAGACGGCCTTTTTGTTTTCGTCTACTATTTTTTCTACTGTTGGCCCTTTGGCAAGGGGATTTTGGGCCAGGTCGGGGAGGGTGTGGGCACGGTTTTTGAGCACGTCTTTGGCAAGGTGGGAATAGACGTTGACAATCATTTTCGGGGTGGTGTGGCCGACTCGTTCGGCGAGATCCCGGATGTCGGCGCCGCCGGCCAGGGCATAGGTGATATGGTAATGCCGGATGTCGTAAAGGCGGATCGGGGCGCTGATATGGGCGCGGCGTTTGGCGTTCCGCCAGGCGGTTTTGAGGGATTTGATGGGCTGGCCTTCATAATGACAGACGTGGCGGCAATCCGGGTAATCCCGCAGGGTAGCCTTCTTATACCGGAGGAGTCGGCGCATGAAATTTGGCGGAATGTATTGCCAGCGGGTGGGGCGTGAGGTGCCGTTTGATGTCTTGGCAGAGTCGAGGAGGATGGCGGAGCGATCCGGATCGAGACGATCCCAAGTGAGACTGAACAATTCTTTGGGGCCGGGGCGGGCTCCGGTGTAATAGGCGATCTCCATGGCCCATGCCAGGTGAGGGCCGCTGCACCACATGATTTTAAGAAAGTCATGTATGGAAAATAGACGAATATCGAATTTTTCTTCTTTGAGCGCCTTTCGTCGGCTCCAGGGGTGGCGTTCCAGAAGCCCGGCCTCGTTGACGGCCCAGGTGAGCGGATGGCTGATATACTTGAAATAGGTATTGATGGTGCGGTTTTTGAGTCTTTTGGCGATCATGCCTGCCTGGATCTGGAGCCAGTGGTCCATAGTGATCCGGTTAATGGGCACCGGATAGAGGATTTTGGCGGCATAGGTGCTGGTGGCCCGCAGAATCCCATCCCAGGTATGGCTGCTGAGGGTGGTCTGTCGGGCCGAGATGTACAAATTCAATAATTCCAAATAGGTGATGGCGCTGGAGCCCTCATGCCACTGACCCCGCCGCTTCTTGAGCTTGATCTCCAGATCCCTGGTCTCGGCTGCGGCACGGGCCTGGGGACCCCGCCCATATGGCTCCCAGACACGTCTACCATTATCATAGTAGACACAGTAGATCAGACCGTTTTTTTCATACACGGGCATAATCCATTACCTGTCGGGCGTTAAGGTTAACGCCGGGGCGCTATTTCGCCAGATATACCAACACCTCTTTGTTTTTCATAGGGAGTATTCTCAGTTTTCTGTGGCGGACGTGTGTGTTCAGGACAGCCTCGAAGACCCGCACGTTCCGGCGAAGGGCCGTTCGGGCATGCTCCATGATTTGTCGGGCATCATCGGGGAGGAGGAAGTCCCATATGTGGCGCCCGGGGATCTGACTGCTGGGCGGCGGACCTTTGTATGCCTCATTGACCCAGACCTGCTTGATCAGGCCGTCTTGTGTGAGTATCCCCGCAATTACATTGGGGTTGTTCAACACCATCAACTGGGGCAGCCAGAGAAGTTTTTGATTGGGAGGGGTGGGCGTCCGTGCGTTCCTCTTTTCCGTCCAGGCAACAACCTTCCTGGTATAGCCCCAATACATATCCTCTTTCTCTTCCTTGAGCAGACGAAATTCATAAGTGGCAGAGTGGTCTGATTTGGTTATCAGGTTGAGTGAATACCGTAGGTAGGCCGGCTTGCTGGAGGCTAAATTTTTCAAACGCTCATTGTCGGCTGGATCGGCCAACAGGGGGATATAATTCTCCCGAACCTCGGCAGCGGTCCATCCTAAAGTTTGCTCATCGGCAGGGACCATTTCCACAACAGGCATTTGGCTCTGTTTCCAATCCCAGAGGAATCGCGACCAGCCTATCTCCTGATAATTCTCATACGCATGGTCATTGGCGCAGAGGCAGAGGATAAGGCCGGGCGGTTGTTTTATGCTGCCGCTGCGCCTGTAGTTTCCCCAGCCTGTTCCTCCTCCGGGTGATCCTGGGTTTTGATTTCTTTCCTCAAGTTTTTCACCTCTTCAATTACCTGGTCAAGTTTTTTCTCAAGGGCAGCGGTGCGCGTGTCGGCCTCCAAGGTTTTCTCAAAATACCGAATGGACCTTGCCATGGAATCGGCTATCGGCTGATTGCCGCTTTCGAGGACCCCTCGCGCGGATTCGAGAAGCATCCTGATCGTCGGATCTGTCGGTCCCAGTTCGGGTGCCTGCCCCCTGATTTCAGCCTCCGTCCTTGTCATATCTCCAATACCCATATAGAGCCAATAGACGCTGATATCCGTTTTATGAATAATATTTCCGAGGGGGATTGAAGAGGGTTTGGTCTTGTTATTTTCGAGATCCGACAATGAACCTTGAGATATTTCAAGCAGTTTTGCGAATTCAGTTATGGTCTTGTGATGTGTCTCGCGATAGATCCGCAACCTACCGCCTAAACTATCTTCGCTTTGAGGATATTTTTTTCTTGACATGTATCCTTATCCTGAATTACATCTGTTGGTAATAACAGCCTGGGTAAACAATTAACGGCCAAGAGAATAGTTTTTAAAGGGATCTCTAAAAATGAAACTATTTAAACACATTATCAATAGCACAAAGTTAAAAAGTTTTCAAGCCGAAAACAAAAACGAGGCGGTTCTGGACTGCATGGTCCAGAACGGCTTTTCTTTGCCCGGGATCCGCAAAGCGCTGATGGATCTCAATGAAATCAAGCTGAAAGATCTGTCTGACGGCAAGGTCAGCGTGGTGACGGCCTCCAATACCATTGCGGGCCGAAGGGTGAACCAGGACGTTATGGCTGCCCTGTCTGAGAAATTGAGATTGGAGGTAGGCCAATTGTTTCCGGAATAGCGAGGTATGCAATGCAGCAAACCATGTTTGAGACGGTCAACGGGAAGGTGGTTGTAAACAATTTCAGCGATCCGTCCGGAGAATCCGAGACCACTCCTACAACTGTCAAGTTTAAAGATTCCATGAAGGCTGAGCTGAGAGATTTTTGCTTTAGCCACGATTTATCCCTCTCTGAATACCTGCGCAATGCCGCCATTTTTTACCGTCAATTCTACGACCAGGAAACCAAACTCAAGAAATATCAGAAGGCGGTTATCGCCTTATTGGAAGGCTTACCATAATTTTTTTGCCGTGTCGGTATTACCTGGGGAGGACAGGGGGATGACCAAGGGAGGACGGAGGGATGACCAAGGGAGGACGGAGGTACTACCGAGGGATTATCAAGGGATTACTTCGGTGCACCTGAATGATTTCGAGGAGATAGACAAGAAATCTCATAAAAGGGGGCGTAAGAATGAGTTGAAGTAAGTTTAATTTGTGTCACGGTGGACACAAGATAAAGCACTTCAATAAGAGGAGGATAAGGGATGGATAATGGTGTTTATCAGGAGGTGGAGCTGTCGCGGCTGCGGCCGAGCCCGCTGAACCCGCGCAAGCGGTTCGAGGGGCCGCGGTTCGACGAGCTGGTGGCGTCGGTCAAGCAAAAAGGGGTGATCGAGCCGATCTTGGCGCGGCCGGTGGAAGACAATACCCTGGAGATCGTGGCCGGCGAGCGCCGGTACCGGGCGAGTCTGGCCGCGGCCGAGGCCTCGGGCGGGTTGAACGGGCAGCGCATCCCGGCCATGGTCCGAGAGCTGTCGGACGATGAGGCGTTCGATCTCATGTGCATCGAAAACCTTCACCGGGAGGACCTGAGCGAACTGGAAGAGGCCGAAGGATTCAAAACCTATTTGGATAGGCGTGGTATGGACGCCCTGCCTGAGCTTGCCGAGCGAACCGGCATTAACCAAAGGTATATCCGCCGGCGCGTGGCCGTGCTGGGCCTTCCCAAAAAGACCCTCAAGGCGTGGGAATCGGGCGAACTCAAATACGGGCACCTTGAGCAGCTTTCCCGGTTGAGCAATCCCAAAGAGATCGCCAAACGAACCCAGGAGGTCCTGCATTGGCGAGGCGGGTATTCGGTCCGGCGGCTGCGGGAGGAGATCAACCGGGACGCACCGGCACTCAAATCCGCCAGGTTCAACCTGGAAAAGGCCGGGTGTCCGGCCTGCCAGCAGAACAGCGACGTGCAGAAGACGCTGTTCGAACCCGAAGACCTGAAAGGCGCCCACTGCCTGGATCCGGCCTGCTTCAAAAAACACCAGAACAACTGGCTCATTGCCCACTGGGGAAGGACCGGGTACCGGAAGCAGCACAAGACCAACGGATTCCGGTTTGCAGGGGACGTGAACTGGAATGATTTTGAAATATTCCACCATAACCCGAAAGCCAAATGCCTGGCCTGCAAGAGCTTCGTGACCCTGATCGAGCTGGACGGATCGGTCTCGTTCGGTAACGGAAAGGTCTGCATCGGCGACAAGGCGTGTTTTCAGGCGCAGGCATCCACATCCGGCAGCAAGGGGTCCGCTGCGTCGCCGGGGGAAACCGAAACGCGCAGACCCCCTTCCTGGCATGGGGAGTACTTCCGGGAACAGTTTTTTGAAACCGAGCTGCCTAAACGGCTGGCGGGGCGTGTCACGGCCCGCATAGAGCTGTTTGCGGTCCTTAAATCAAATCACAATCTTCGGGAATGGTTTTTTCAGAAACATAATAAGGGACGTGACGCCATATATAGTGAGCTGGATGGAATATGGCAGGAGATCTCCGGCATGCAGGATGTGGACGCAGCGGCCGAATTAAGTGAGGCCGCAATCCGCGTGATCATGCAGGATCAATATGACGCCAAGTCCCGGCGCGAGATCGCGGAGCACATCGGGATATCCCTCCAGGAGGAATGGCGGATCACAGAGGAGTATTTGAACAAAAAGACCATCGGCGAGATCCTGGCGATCGCGGAGGAGTTCAAGGTATTCGAGCAGGCGGCGGCCCATACCTTCCTGTATGAGAAGCTCCTCAAAAAACGAGGGAACTTCAAGTCCTGCAAAAAAGGAGAGTTGAAACGGATATTCCTGGAGTCCGGGGTGGACCTGGCCGGGGTGGTGCCGGCGGAGATCCTCGAAAAGTAGAGATGGGAGAGATGTCATGGAAGGAATCATGTTGAAGCGGTTTATTGTGGCTTTGCTGGTTTTTGTGGCCGGGACAGCGTTCGGCTATGCGTGGCATTACCTGGCGGTGGCGGGAGGATGACGGCGATGGCACAGATGTATCCGGGCGGTAAGGTGATTTTGGTGGGCATCCTTGGGCCGGGATGCTGGATGTGCATTGGGCCGACGCTCGCCATTTGGTTGTCCTTTAATTGAGGGGTGGGCCATGAAGAACATGGTGGTGGTTTGGCTGCTGTATGCCGCTATTTTTGCGTATTCCGTTGTCGATGGGCATCAGACAAAGCTGCTTCTGGACCTGGGCGCGTATGAAGCGAATCCGTTGATGCGATGGGTGATGGATGTGACTGGAACATGGGTGGGCATCTTGATCTTCAAGTTGTTTTGGCTCGTGAGCCCGGCGACATTGCTGATCGTTCGGGAGTGCAGACATGGGCAAAACGCAGAGGAGTAAGCGGGCACGGGCGGCGCGGCGGGCGGCGATGTGGGCGGGTCTGCGCGGAAATACGGGGCATCCATCCCACTTGGCAAAGCGGGATATCGCGGCGGAAGCGCGGCTCATGGAAAAGAGGCAGAAGCTATGCGCGAGGTAGTCTTTGAGGATGGGCGAAAGGTAGTGAGGTCGCCGTGGTTGCGGATCGAGGAGGCGGCGGCGTACTGCGGGATCTCGCGGAGCATGTTTGATGATCGGGCGGTGGCAGTGGATTTGCCGCATGGCGGGGACAACCGGACACGGCTGTATCATACTGAAGTGCTGGACCGGTGGATCAATGGACTCTTGGATATACCGTTTCTGCCTGCACCGGCCAAGCGGAGACAGCGGAGAATCCGGTTGACGGCGAAGCAAGACGAGCAGCAGGCGCTTCTTGTGAATCCGGTGAATGGGAAGGTGTACCGGCCGAAGGGATAACAGGGGATGATATGCCAAGGCCAGGACCTGACATATTGCTAAGGATTGAGGATGTGGGGGACATGACTCCTGGCGGCGGAGTGCCCGTGACCTTCAGGGACGGCAGGAAGGCATATCTTCCGTATGACGACTGCGAGTGGATCCCCGGCGCGGTAGTAGTCCCGCTATGGCTGGCACGGAAAATGGTCTCACACAGAGGCACGGAGACACAGAGAGGGAATCAAAATAAATAGGGAGGGCCGCATGATTGTAATTACGAGCCTGAATAATAAATCAACGTGGTTGGAGCCAGGGGACGAGTTTCATTTGAGGATCAGAGATGGCTTGGGCTGTGAAGTATCGATCTACGAAACCATCACTGTAGCCAAAGTTATAAATTTCATCGCTTCATTTCGCTTTGCCCTCGACGACGGGACGTGTCCAGGATTCCACCTGACCGGCGTGTTTGCCAACAGGGACGAGTTGCCGAAAGAGTTGAAAGAGGCGAAGCTGTTGGAGGACCTGACCCCCGAACAGTATCGGAACTTTGTGAGGAGCGTCGGCGTTGAAGTCGGAAAGAAGACGGCGCAGCGTGGCGACCCCAATGAACGAATAGACCGGGAGCCGGTGGAGATTCCTAAGCAATTTTTGAAGCGCTTGGTTTATCGGATGAGGATGCTGGGCTACATAAAATGATCTTTTTATTTACCGGGCCAACGGCCTTCGACACAGGGGATGAGTTTGTGCAGCCAACGAAATGGCGGGTTATCGGGCTGCCAAATTATATGTTGAACATGCTCCTGGATGTCGCTATGCCGAACCCTATGAACGAGACAGAATATCAGCAGGAGTGTTCCCGGATCAAAAAAATCAAAATGCGCTGGCTGTCAGAGCTGCACAGGCAGGGATACACAGCGGTTCGGGTTTGCGTAAATTCGGAGGATGCCATTGTAGTTCAAGGAACGAAGGAAATACTGTGAGGCGTCAGGCTTAATGGAGGCTTTATGAAAATAGGAATCATGGGAGCTCATGGGACGGGTAAGACGACGCTGGCGCGGGCGCTGGAGAAGAGCCTGGGGGCGCATGAGCGGAATGTGGCCATGGTGACGGAGGTGGCCAGGTCATGTGAGTGGCCGATCAACCAGGAGACCACAGAGGAGAGCCAGCGGTGGATTTACCATCGGCATATGCTGATGGAGTTGGAGGCCTCGGCCAGGGCGGAGATCGTCATCTGCGACCGGACCGCTATGGACAGTCTGGTGTATGCGGCGGTGGCAGGGATGGGTGGCGTGGTGCAAGATTATCTGGATCCGGCCCTGGCCTGGATGGCGACGTATGATCAGATTTACTGGATGAGGCCGTGCCCGGGCCGTCTGGTGGCAGACGGGCGGCGGGATGTGGATCTGGCTTTTCAGAAGAGGGTGGATTTGCGTTTTAAATTGTGGATTCAGCAATTTGAGATTCTGGTTGTAGAACTAAAGCCAAACAAGGAGGCGAACGATGAAAAACGGGAATCATCCGAAGGCGGGGGATGTGATCAAGGTGGAGCCGATCCGGGATCTGAAGGATATCCGGCTCATTAAGCGATTGCTGGCAGACAAACCGCGGGACCTGTGTCTCTTTGTGCTCGGCATCAACACCAATCTGCGGGCCTCGGATCTGTTGGGCCTGCGGGTAGGCCAGGTGCGGCATGTGATGGCCGGAGAGACGATTGAGATTCGGGAAAAAAAGACCGGGAAGGCACGCAAGGTGACGCTTAATGGAGCGGCCGTGGGGTCGATACAGTCTCTCCTGGCGGCAGACGATAGAGACGATCAGGACTTTCTGTTTGTGGGCCAACGTGGACCGTTGACCGTGAGCACTGTCAACAACATGGTGAAGAGCTGGTGCCGGGAGATCAACCTGAAGGGGAATTATGGCAGCCATACATTGCGCAAGACGTGGGGATATCATCAGAGGGTGACGTTCGGGGTGGATCTTCCCCGGTTGATGGTGTGCTTCAACCACTCCTCGCAACGTCAGACCTTGGATTACCTTTGCATCCAGCCGGAAGAGATCAGGGACGTATATCAGAACGAGTTATAGCTGACGTGAGGCATGCATGGCTGGATTGTTTGACCGGGTGAAAGACCTGGTTGAGATTACATCATATATTGAGCTGGAGACAGGGGGGGAGGCGCGACGAGCCGGTAGCGGATCGTGGCGCCTCAACCCCTGTCCTTTTTGTGGGCACAAGGACTGTTTCACGATTAATGACAAGGAGCAATTTTATAAGTGTTTTTCGTGCAAAGAAGGCGGCGATGTTATCGAGTTTGAGCAACAATACCGCAAGCTGGGGAGTCCCCTGGAAGCGGCCATGTCCATTGCGGCCAAGCGGGGAATGCCGGTTTTAGATGGGGAAGATGGCGGTGTGCGCGTAGCCAGAGAGCCGGATCAGAAGCAGAAGACTGATAAAAAGGTGCAAGTAGAGGAGGATGTGCTGAAGATCGATCCGGAGCGGGCGTGCGATGTCCGCAGGATGGCGGCAGAGTATTACCACGGTCGCCTCCTGGAAGACCGCAAGGCCTGGTCGTACCAGGTGGACGTGCGCAAGCACAGTCCGGAGATCCTAAAGCGTCTAAAGGCAGGGCTGGGCGGTGGCAATCTGATTGCTCATGCAAAAAACAAGGGCGTCAGTCTGGAGGAACTGGCGGCGGTGGGACTGGCCCAGGAGCACAAGACCGGGTGGAGGGCTACGGTGTCCAACGGGGTGTTTGTTTATCCGCATGAGAGCCAGGGAAAGATTCAATTTTTTTCGCTCAAGGACCCGGAAAAAAAGCGGCCATGGCAGCTCAAAAAGCGGTTTGCGCCGGTGGCATGGCTTTGTTACGGCCAGGACGTTCTGGATCAGGATGGGCCGGTGATCATCGTGGAGGGGGAGAATGACCGGATCACGGTGATGGATCTGGGCGGCCACGAGGATTGCATGGCGACTATTGCCAGCTACAACGAGCCTGCGATCCTGGAGCGGCTGAAGACTGTGGCTAAAGGTCGGGCGTGGTATCTGGGGTTCGACAACGATCCTCCGCCTCCTAACAAGCCGGAGGGGGCTGGGGCGCGATACACAAGGATATATGCCAATACGCTTCTGGCTTCGGGCGGGGATGTGCGGGTGATCGAGATCCCGCCTGGTAAGGACGGGGCCAAGTCGGATATTGACGATATCCTGCGGTTGGCAGAAGACCCGAAGGCAGAATTGGAGCGGCTGAAAAAGGCGGCCAGGAAGATCGCCAAACCGATTCCCGGGCCTGCGGGGGCCTCTCCTGGCAAAGGGGAGCGCGGGAAGGGACGAGCGCCTAATCCGCCTCCGCCTTCAAATCCTGACGCCTATACATTTGCTTCATTTGAGGTCCTGGGGGAGTTGCAAGATGAGCGGATATTGCTGTGGTCGAAGATCAACGAAAGGCTCTATTCTGTGGCACTGAAGGATTTCAATTTAGACAAATTGGTGCAGATCGGCGGGGCGGAGGTTGCGGCGAGGGTTGCGCGGTCTGCTGCATCGTACTCGGCAGGACAAGTATTATTTGCGGACGTTAAAAAGCGAATCATTGTGCAGGCGGGGAAGCGGCAGTTATGGAACCCGGAATATATCGGGCAAGGAATCCATGGCTTGGACGGGGATGAACTGGTCCTGGTAGTAGGGGGCCGGGCATGGGTGTGGGATGGCAAGAGTCTGGTTCGCTGGGAGCATCCAGTCATCGAGGGGCGGCTAATCGACTGGCGGCAAGGCTATGATTGGGTAAATATGGATGATGTCGTAAGCGTTCTGGCGCGGATGGACAATTCCATCGCGATAGATATTCTGGACGAGTTGATGGCTGTTTTTTTCCAATGGGGGTTTTCCGGGAAATTGGACGTGTGGCTGATTTGCGGGTGGTATTTGGCGCAGTATCTACAAAGCATGTGGGCCTGGCGGCCGCATTTATGGCTAACCGGAACGGCCGGGAGTGGCAAAACGGTGATGAAGGAATTGCTGGTCGCCCTTGGGGGGCGTCTGGCGCTTCCGTGTGAAGGACAGACATTGACGGAACCGGGGTTGCGGCAGAGCATTGGGTGTGACTCAGTGTTAGTGGCGATCGACGAGATCGAGAAGAGCCAGCATCGGGAACAGATCATCTATTATATCCGAAGTGCCGGGCGTGGGGGAATTACCCGTAAGGGGTCGAGTAGTCAAAAGGCTGTTGAAGCTAAGTTGCGGCATATGGTTTTTTTGGCCAGCATCGAGCGTGGCATTTATCGGGCTGCTGAAAATAGCCGCTATCTCACAATTGAGACAAAGAAGTCGAGTGACCGGCAGCCATATATTCCTAAGATTTCGGATGCGGCCAAGATGCGGGCTAAAATTGTGGCCTATGTCCTGTGGGCGTCATTTCGTGCTCGTGAGCTGCTGGATAAGGTGGGAAAGATCGGGGAGAATGATCCTCGCTTTATTGAGTCGCTATCAGTGCCGTTCTCCATGATCGCTGTGACGTCGAATGACGGGATAGGGACTTTGACGAGATTGCTGACCGATTATCTGAATGGGTGGCGGGAGCGGTTTCAGGGAGGCATCCTGGAGGACGAGGAGAAGTTAATCGAGGACATCATGATGGCACAGGTACGCTTACCGGAGGAGACAGAGGGAGAGCTGAGGACAAACGGTTATGAGTCTTCAAAGACGGTTTACGTGACCCGGATGGTGTCACAATTGATGGTGGCCAAACATCAGATTGCCGAAGAACCGCGAAAGGTGCTGGAAGCGCATGGCCTGAAGCCTGTAGATGGCAACGGCGGATTGTTCCTGCATCCTGACACGGTGGTAAAGGCGCTCCTGAAAGGGACGCAATGGCAGGGCCTGAATATCCGGGATATGCTGCTGAGAATCGTTGGGGCGGAAGCTCGGCAGCTAAGGCTGGGTGGGTCGCGTGTTCGGGGGGTAGTGCTGCCATGGCAGGTTTTTGGGTTTTAATTTTTCCCGTGCCCTTTTTTTAAAATGATCAATTTTTGAAAACATCGATATCGAAAGGGAAAACGACGACAACCCTCTAAAAAGATAAACCGTCATGGTGATATGAGACAAAATTGGTAAGTGTGGCATTTGATACTGGAGAGTGATCGAAATAGAGCAAAACCATAACAGGGAGGGAGGCGGTCGGGGTTTTTTGTGGCGGTTTTGCGATGGAGGGGTGCGATGGGAGTTGAAATTGGGAATATGGTTGGTGGGTGGTCCTGGATTACGTGGACCGATGGAAGAAGGGTCTGGCATTCGGGCTTGATAACCAGCGGCGGAGGAAAGGATTTGAAGAGAAAAATGGTCTGAGCGGTAGACTCAACACCAGGAGAAAGTGGTGGAATAGCAAGAGGGGACTCCTCAACTATTCGGGAAAAGTTGGGGAGGTGATGATAAACGGTTTGTTGTGGCAGTTGGGGGGGTTATGGCGGTTTGGCGGACATCAGACGGTGGAAGATCGGGATTGACTGAGGGGATAATGGGGCGACATGGCGGAAAGATGGGGAGAGGTGGGAGGGATATGGACGGCTGGGCTGAGGCGCTGCGGGATGCTGTCGGGTGTGGTCCAGGGGCATGGAGCAGGGGTGAGGAGACCTCCTCCTTTTCTGTGGAGCGGGGCGGAGGGCCTGCCTGGTACCTGGACGTCGCGATCGATGGGCGGCCAGGTGCGCGTCGGCGCGATCGGTGGGATGCAGGGATCGAAACACCCGAAAAGGGAAACCGGGGGACCGGGACTCCCTCCCCCCTCATCCATATGGAGCGCGTGGGATTTTTGAATGTTTTGAATGCGGCTTTTCGTATAAGGCTTTGGAAATGAAGAAAGAAACTTCAGCTTTAGAAGGTGCGGGGCCACTGAAACAGGGCAGCGGGAAGCGTGACAGTGTGACGGGTTGTGACGGGCTGTGTGACGGCTGCCTGTCACAATTTGGACCACCCCCCTATAATAATAATATAATAATAATAATAAGTTAGTTAGTTAGTATAGGAGGGATGGGACGTGTCACGCTGTCACACCATTTTAGGGAAAGAGATACGGTAGAAAAAATGTAACGAAAAAATGAAAGACATCGGGTTGTGTGTGCGTTCAAAAAATCAAAAAGAAATTTATAAGTATCTTTCTTAGGGCTGTGACGTGTGACAGTGGCGGTTTTTTTGTGGAAAAAATAAATAAAAACATGAAGTTAAATCAATTTTTAGGTGTCACAAGGGGTTGTTTATCGTGTGACACCCCGGTCCTGGGTCGCTATGGAATTTGAGGACATGTTAAATAAATACAGTGGGTTGGATAATGACATCAGCTCCGGAGCGCCAGGCCCTAAACCGCCAGGACCTGTGACGCCTTCGTGTGACGATACCCCGACGGAGCAGGGAGTGGGGAACGTGGAACGCGGAAGGCGGAGCGCGGAACGCGCCCCAGTTGAACACCCCGCCGATCCGTCCCGGCCCGTCCGGATCCGCGTGGAGCGGGAGCTGCGCGTGGCCCTGGCCGATCTGCCCGAAGGTGTGGTGGATCGGGTGGCCCAACGCCTCACCTTCCGAAATCCCATATGGGTAAGGTCCCACAGGGCCGGGACCTTGACGCCCGAGATCACGAGGGAACTGACCTGCTACTGGGAGGGGGACGGGTACCTGTATATGACCCGTGGCTTTGCCAGCGAGTTTCTGCGCATCCTCCAGGCCCATCGCGTGCTGGGTCAGTATGATGATTGTACCCTTCGCGCCGGAGAAGCCCCGTTTCGTTTTTATGGGCGGCTTTATGCCTATGAGATGGAGGCTGTCGAGGCTATCCGTGCTCGCAGATTTGGAACTATTGTGGGAACAACAGGGGCGGGGAAAAAGGTGATTTCACTCTACCTTGCGGCGGAGCGGCAGGTGCCGGTCCTGGTGATCGTGCAGACGAAATCCATGGCGTATCAGTGGTTGGAGCTGGCCGGGCAATTCCTGGGGCTTTCAGACAATACCCTGGGATTGATAGGCGACGGCAGGCAGGAACGGGGTCGGCTCTTTACCGTGGCAATCCATCGATCTCTCTATCGCATGTTGGATGACATAGCGGAATCAATAGGTTTTTTGATTGTGGACGGGTGCGATCAGTGCAACCTCAACACGTTTTTCAAGTTTGTGCGGCACATCCCTTCTGCGTATATGCTGGGCCTGGCCGCGTCCGGGAAACGCGATGATAAACTCACCCAGTTGATGTACGCCTATATCGGTCCCCGCCTTCACCAGATTGATACGGAGCGTGTTTTCAGGGAATCGACGGTGGTGAGGCCGGTATTTGTGGGGAAGGATACCGAGTTTGACTGGGATTACCGGGAGGATTGGAAGGCCATGGTGGCGGCCCTGTCTGTGGATCCGGATCGAAACCGGCAAATACTCCTGGATGTGCTGGCCGAAACAGCGGCCTCGCGCGAGGCCAGGGCCGTGGTGATTGTGGAGCGGTTGATCCACCTGGAAGCACTGCGCAAGGCGTTTGAGGCGAACCATCGCGAATGCGCAATGGTGTCGGGGCAGACGTCCGAAGGGGATCTGTCGGGCATCCTCCAGGCGTTCGATAAGGGGAAAGTCCAGGTCATCTGTGTGACCGGCAAGAGCTTCGGGGTACTGGATGTAAAAAAGATCTCCTGTCTGTTTGTGGCATCTCCCCTCCGCAACCCGGCCATATTGGCCCAGGCCGTGGGCCGGTTGTTGCGGAGTAAGCTCGGAGACCATGTGCCACGGGTCTATGATTACCGGGACAGGCCGGTGGTGTTGCAGGGGAGTTATCGGGGCCGGATGCGCGTCTACCGGGATATGGGAGTGGTGATGAACGCGGAAATCGGAACGGGGAATGTGGAAGAAAGGGCATGACCTCACACGGAGGCATAGAGGCACAGAGGCACAGAGGAGAAAATGTTAATTAAAAAAATAGGGGGCAAAATGGAAAAGCGACATGTCTGGAGGCCGGAGTTATCGCAAGGTAGGTATGTTGAAATTACTGGATTATTAAAGCCTCGCGTAAAAGAACTTGTGAATGATACCCTTGAGCTTTTAATGGGCTTTTTTTGCACCGTTTTCCCGGACATAGCAAACGACGTTGCGTCTGAGTCTTGGCAATATTTTGTAAAAAACGCCATTCCATGGGCCAGTTATTCTGCTCCTGGAGTTATAGACGTTGAATGTCTTGAATACGAGGACGATCCCGAATTTGGAATTCACATAGATATCGTAGCATGCATCAAGAGGACTTTCGGAGAATTTGAAGGGGAAAGCGAAACAGCGATGGAGTGGGTTAAGATTTTAGAAGATTTAGCAGTTTGGCTTCGCAACGAAGCGGAAAAGATTGATGCCCCAACTGACGTTTGACATTTTAACGCAGAGCGCGGGGAAAAAATGAAATAAAGCGAGGGATTATGGCAACTAAAATTGAGTGGGCAGATGAGGTTTGGGATAGTGGGGTGAATAGGATGTTATCTGTTGAGTTTAAGCCCCCGCTTGTTTGTTCCGCTTTGGATGAACTTGTGTTTAGTCAGACTTTGAAACTTTGAAGAAAGTGAGCGTAGCTCTATGATGAACCTCCGTCGAACAAGATACGGGTTTTCCGATTCAGAGTCATTTTTTTTCCTTGACAAGCCCTTGGGGATGTGCCAGCGTAATAACGTTGCGGCAAAATCCGCGGCCCGGTTTGACAGCCGGCATATTCCAAGGTGCGCAAGCGCCTCGATTTCGTACGGCGCTTTTTTGTCCGTACGAACCCTCTGGCGGGTTGTGCGCGGGAGCCTTCTGGCTCGCCGGTCCCCTTGGAGCCGGTCTGTCAACCGCGTGCAACCCGCCTTTTTTTGTTTGACAGCGAAAGAAGGCGGATCTCTTCCAACCCTTATCCAAGGAGGTTCGCTATGACCGACCCGAAACGCATTTCTCCGTTTGTCCTCAGGGAAGCCAAAAAAATTAAACAAACTAAACAGGATGACACAAGGAAACCGTCGAATTTCCATATCCTGGATGACGCATTGCTGGAGCTGAGCAGGGTCTCCGGGATGCTTGGCGTGGCCAAGTACCTGATCGGCGGGCATGAACGGGCGCTTGAAGGTTTTCAGGCTGATTTTGAGGTGACGCTCTGCGATCTCAGGGAGCGTATCGACCACACGTCCGAATTGATCTCGGGTATTTCAGTGGATTAAAGGAGGTCTATGTTATGAAAAACGTTATTCCGTTCGAGTATGAGTCGAAAAAGGTAAGAGTGATCCAGGATGAGGAAGGTGAATTCTGGTTTGTGGCTAAGGATGTTTGCCAGATTCTTGGGATAGAAAATCACAATGATACTGTAGCCAAAGTTTTAGAAGATGATGAAAAGGGGGTAGATAAAATCGATACCCTTGGTGGTCCACAAGAGATGTTGGTTGTCTCCGAATCCGGACTCTACACCCTCATCATCCGCTCGAACAAGGAGGCGGCCAAACCGTTCCGCCGGTGGGTGACCCACGAGGTGTTGCCGGCTATCCGGAAGACGGGGCGATATGTGGCGCCGGTCATAGATGATGACGCGCGGGCGCCGGGACATGTGGCGCCGCTCAGCGATGAGGCGATGGACCGTCTCAGGAGCGGGGCCGACAAGCTGATCTGCGTGGCCCGGGCTTTTGACGCCTCATACCGGGTGTATCGCCGGATCGGGTCTATGAACCACCGACAGAAGATTGTGGCCGCAAACCGTCTGACCCGGGAGGAGACCGGGGTGGATTGCCTCGCTATGGCGCGCATTCGCGACTATGTGCCCAACTGGGATTTCGAGGGCCTGGCCGAAAAGAAAGGGATGACCATGTTCAAGGACCTTATGGAATCTCTCATCCCGGTGGATGGCAATAATGGCGATAGCAACGACATTTGTTATACCGTGAGAGAGATTGTCTCAGACGCCGGCATGTACGTCAAGTTCGGGCCGATTCTGGAACGTTGCGGGGTCAAAAAGACAAATAACGGAGTCTTTCTTCACCCGGCTTCCATCGAAGAACATCTGTTGATGGACGCTCATCATAACTGGAGCCGTGTCCCGGTACGCGACACCCTTCTTCGGATACCCGGTGCGCGATCTGTTCAATTGCGGTTGAGTGGATCGCCGGTTCGCGGAGTGGTGGTGCCGGCAGTGGCGATGCCTGCCATGGAAGGAGGCAGGGTATGAGATCGGAAAAAGAGAAAAAGCCAATGACCGGCGTTGGAGGGGATGGCTCGACAGATACGGAAAAGCCAAAGACAGTTATGGATCTGTTGGGGAGACGGATGTTCGGGGTGGAGTTTGATCTTGATCAGATTGATAAGATCTCGGTCGGGATTGAGGCGATAGGGGATTTGTATAGACAGATGAACGATGCCGATTGGTCGGAGGAAGGATGTGGAATTGACAAAAAGCATAGGCTGATGGACGGTCTGTATGGTTGTCTGGAGATCCTGGGTTCTCATGCGCGGGACAGGGTGGGAAATATAAGAGCCAGGTTGGGGATAGAGATGAATGACGGTTGTCTGCAAATCCTATCTGCTTATATGTCCGACACAGAGTCCAATATGAGGGCCAGGCTCGGGATAGAGAGGGATGATTGATAACTCTCGGCGTACGGCGAATCTGGCCATGTTTTTATGGAGGACAGGAAAATGAGGAGAGTCGAGTTTCGGCGATGGCGAGATTTTTCCCTAAGAATGGCGGCGACCGCATTTGCTATTACACCCAGGCGTCGGGCAAAACTGATACGAGAAATCAAGGGGATGTTTGACACGTTGACTTGGGATGGGCGCTACCCCATGCGAAGATGGGCGTCGGGACACACTTGGCAGGCCTTAACAGAATGGGATGGTAATTATGATGGGCTCTCTTTTTCCGAGTGGTTTGAAGACGAGATCTTTCGCGATTACCACGGGTGGAACCGAAAAGAAGATTGTTGGTGTGGTGGAAAATTCGCCGCGATGCTCCGTTGCTGTGTTAGATCGGGTTTGGACTTGGCCTCGGTTCAAAGTGGCGGTGTTGTGGGTTTTACGAAGAACGATATCGAGAAAATGTATCCGCTTGGAGTTCCCGGGTGGATTCAACAGGGCTGGGATGAGCCGTGGAGTGACATCCCGAACGATGCCGGCTTGTGGTTGTAGAGAGGAATGGGGAATTTTGTTATACTTTATCGTAAGGCGGGGACTTGTGAAACTTAAACATCGGTTAAAGGAGAACCGACAATGGAATCAGAGACTCGGGAAAGAATATACAGGGAAGTTATGTCGGAAGTGAACCGGGTGAGAAAGCTGGAACAGGAAGTGATTGATCGAAAATACAGGCTTCTGGCTGTAAACCCATGCAACGGACGCATTCGCACTGAGTACAATGCGATCGTCTTTTCTGCCGACGATTTGGGGGTGCCGGGCATGCTTGAACGGTATTACGACGAGTGTAAAGGCCTGGGGTGCAGTTCAAGCCACCTGGAGAGCATTCAACTGCTTACCGAGAGGGTGAGGAAGAGACAAGCGGAATCCGGGGGGAGGACCCCGGACACAGACAGTCCATGTGAGATTGATCGGTGTATAGGTGGCAAAATTTAAAGAATTCGATATAGATCGTGTTGTTGAAAGCATTGCGTCTGAGGCGAGGCGGAGGCTGGAAACCGATGCCTGCTGCCCTGGGGGCCTTCGCGCGAAGATCCACGGGGTGTGGATGGAGGTGGGCCTGAAAATCGGGGAAGAGATGAGGAAATCCATAGAGAACGCGGAGGGGTGAGGGAAAGGAGAGGGGCTATGAAAAGGTGGATGGCGGTATGGGTCGTGACGATGGCGGTGGGGTTGGCGGGTGCGGCCGGGGCCGAATCGGTTCGGGTGTGGGACAACCAGGGGACCAGCCGCATGCTGGACGTGCAGCGGCAGGGGAACCAGATCCAGGTGTGGGACTTTACCAACGGCGGGTTGACCTGGGGGCAGACCGACAGCCGGGGTGGGTATTTCATGGAGTTCGGCAAGGATCGGTCGTATTGGATCGAGGGCCAGGGGTTGACGGACCGGGAGGTTTTGGATGTGTTGATTTTGCAGATGAATAAGGGGAGGTAGGGAAACGCTGAAGAAAGGGCATGGTCTCACACAGCGGCACGGAGACACAGAGAGGAGATGAAATAAAATGGACGAACACGTAACCGGAAAACCTCCAGTAATATGCTTATGTGGGTCTACGCGATTTGCGGACCATCATGCAATAATGAGATGGGAGCTGGAAAAACAAGGGGCAATAGTGTTGATGATAAATTATCTACCAGCTTGGTATGCTGAAGCACAGGGATGGGGTGGGCATGACCATTTCGGAGAAAAGGCAGGAATAAAAGAGGAGCTTGATGAGCTACATCTTAGGAAAATCGACATATCAGACAAGGTGATGGTGATTAATGTTGGCGGATATGTTGGAGAATCAACCCGGAAAGAAATTGAATATGCAATAAAAGAAGGAAAACCAGTCGAGTATCTTGAATGAAACTGAAGGGTTCCCAACCTGAAGATTTAACCCTCTGTGACTCCGTGTCCTCTGTGTGAGAAAAAACCCTTGTCAAGTCTTTTTTTTCGAATTTTTTATTTTTGAGGTTTGGCTATAAATGGCAAAATTTTTGTCGAGAGCTTTTTTGAGGCGGTTTGGGGCGGGCGGTTAAAAAACGTGTGGTATGATCGGATCACAACAGGCGGTCCGGGGACCGGGTTGATGAAACCCATCCGACGGGACTTTAACCTCATCGCACGTTTTCTCATTTTGCATGCCTCCTTTCCCGGGAGCCGGGACGCCTGTTGAAACATTTTGAGCAGGGAGCAAAGAGCAGGGGGCAGGGAAGTCGGAACGCGGAATTGAAAACTGAATAGCCGAGCGGACTGATCAACCGGGGCGGCAAACGATATTAAAGCGGCTGTATGGGGCCATGCTCTCCATGCAGCCGCTTTTTTTTGTGGGGGAGAAGAGATCGGTCGGATCAGGGGTATTGGACGGATCGGTCGGATCGAGGGGGAAGATGGCGAATAAGCGGACGAAGATAGAGCAGATGGGACTGGATACGTGGATCCAGGAGCTGGCCTCAGAAGGATTGTCGGCCAGGCGGATCGCGGCAAGGGTCAAGACCGACCGGCCGGATCTGGATGTGAGCGAATCGGCCATTATCCGCTACGTCAGCAAGGTGCGCGAAGAGGCTGAGAGTAAGGCCTTTGGAGTCATCCGGGATCATGTGGACAAGGTGATCCCGGATGACCTGAAAGCCCTCGAAGAGATGGAGTCGCAATGCCTGGAGTGGGCCAGGGAGGCGGGCAAGGACCGGGTAGAGCGGATGGCCGATGCCACAGAGCAGATTGCCGGATGGATCGATCGGTGGCGCTATATGCTGTTGGAAGAGCGGGACGCGGACGGGCAACGGGTGCTGGTCAGGCGGATCATCCGGGACTGCCTGGAGCTGATGGCCCGTGAAGACCGGCTGCAAAACCAACGCGACAAGGCCATGAACACGGCCATCAAGATTATCGACCTGAAGCTGCGGCAGGCCGGGTTGTTGGACGATGAAGGAAAGAGCCCCATTTACATTGTAGATCGGACCGGCGGCAAGGCCCCGGCCCAGGGAGACGGGCAGTACAAACCCTTTTTGATCAAAGGGGGCAAGGATGGGTGATCCCTGGTATGTAGAACTTTCCCCGACCCAGGACGCCTTTGTGCATTCGGACGCAGAGGTGGTCATGCTCATGGGTCCCATGGGGGAGGGGAAGACCTATGCCGGTGTGATCGGCGGGATCCGGCATGCGGCGCGGTGCGGCCGTCCCATTCGAGGCGCCCTGATTCGAGATACCCACCAGAACATCAAGATCAGCACGGTGCCCGATATCAAGGAGATGTTGGGTTCCCGTGTGTCCTTCCATGACGATAACAAAGTGATGATCATCCATTCCACGCCCCGGGTGGAGATGGACCTCTTCGGTATTGACGACGAGGCGTCTCTTTCCAAATTGCAGGGGCCTCAGTATTCCCTCATCTGGCTGGAAGAACCCGCGCCCATTATTGAAAAGGCCAATGCAGGGCTTCCTTACGAGGTGTTTGAGATGGCCCTGGCCCGGGCCGCCAGGCAGCAGGGGACCCTGATGCGGCTTCAGATCACCCAGAACCCGGCGGACGAGGACCACTGGACCGAGGAGATGGCCAGCGGGCCGGAGGTGCTGGCCGTAGATCCGGTGACCGGTTTCGAGATCCACCTGGCCGTGTACCGCATTCCCTACCGGGAGAACCGGCACCTAAACCCCCAGGCCCGGGCGGCCCACATTGCGGCGTTTTCGAAGGACCCGGGGAAAAAGGCCCGGTATATCGAGGGACGGGCCGCGCCGGTCCAGCGGGGGAAGAAGGTCACGCCCGAATACAATCCGATCAAACACTTTTCCAGGGATCTGATATTGCCGGTGGTGCGGGGCGGTATCGGAATCCGCGGGTGGGACGGATGGCACAACCCCTGTTGTCTCGTATGCCAGTTTATTCCTCCCGGCAAGCTCTGGATCCACGACGTCTGTTTTGATGAAAACATTGGAGTCAAGGAGCTGATCGAGCAGAAGGTGAGGCCCCTTCTCAATTCGCCCAAATACAAAGACAAGATTGAGGATTGGCGGGATGTCGGCGACCCCAGCATGCGCACCCCGGACCAGTCCACCCGGACCGAGACAGCCGCACGCCGGATTGAACGGATGCTGGACACCCGATTCGAGCCGGGGCCTACGTCATGGTCGGCCCGGATCCAGCCGACCAAGACTTCGCTCCTCACGGATGCCACTGATGGCTCTCCCCGTATCTTGATTTCAAAGTCCGCCTACTTGTTACATCGCGCCCTCAACGGCGGCTGGCACTGGAAAACAGACAATTCCGGAAACATTGTGGGAACCTTACCGGTCAAGGACCGGTTCAGCCATCCGGGAGACGCGCTTGCTTCTATCGTGGCCTTGCTCTTTCCGTACACGCAGGTCAAGGGAAAGAGCAAGAAGGCAAGCCTGGAGGAGAAGATGGCGAAAATGAAACTGGCGCGGAGCTATCGGGGCGGGAATTACGGGAGAAGGGCGGTGGGGTAGGGGCAGGGAGCAGGGAGCAAGGAGCAAGGGGAAGAAGGGATGAGCGGGAGATATGAGCGGTACTGGGAGATGACCGAGGGCGGTCCTTATGACGAGGGCGAGCAGGTCTTCAAGTGCAAGGACTGCGGGGCCGTGACCTACCCGGATGAAGGGCACAATGGCGAACCGGATCCGCATCGCTGTCATCCGGGATGTAGGAGCCGGGAGACGGACTGGTCTCCCGGAAGGGTGAGCGGGGCGTATCGGCGGAATTTGGAGCGCATATTCCCGGAGAGTCCGGGGGCTGGGGTGTGAGCTTGGAAGGCACGCAAGAGGCATATGAGCACATGGCCAGGCGGCGGGGGCACTGGCGGATCGGCGGGAAGGTGAACCTGACGAGATTGTGGGAGCGGATTGCTAAGAGACGCCAAAGGGGCCGGGATGAGTTGGACGACAAATTGAAGGCGGCAAGGGAGTCGGACAGGCAATTTCGAGAAATGATCGATAAAGAATGAAAGGAGAAACGGTTATGCCAAATGAATTATCACCCAATGTAGGGGTCAGCACGATTGAATCGATGGGGTTTTCGGCGGGCGATATGCTGTATCGGACCATGTTGCGGGATGTGCTGATTGAAAAGGTCAATAGACCGGACAACATCTGGGACGACCGGGTCGTGGCCATGGCGGACGGGGCCTTCGGTTACAAGCAGGACTAAAAAATGGACGCCGTTACCGTCATCATCGCCAACTGGTGGTGGATCGCACCGATCATCCTGGTCTTTTTGGGCGGGCTGAAATGGGTCGCCAAAAAGACCCGGTGGGTGATTGACGACCATATCCTGACGCTGTTGATCGGGCTGGTCCGGATCAGCATGGGGCGCGATCCGCAGACGGGGATGAAGACAAGTAAACCGTAGCGCGGGGTAGCCAAGCGGTAAGGCGCCGGTCTCATACGCCGGAAACCGGGGGTTCGATTCCCCTCCCCGCCTCCACTTACACAATGACACAGGAGGGTTTATGGCAACTACGATGGATCCGTTTCAGGCGGCCATGGCGGGGGCGGCCAGGCAGCAGAGGGTTAAGGAAATTGTGGGGGACGACCGGGTGCGTGAGAAGCGGTGTATGAACGAGATCGACATCGTGCTTCAGCGGTTTGATTGCATAATGGTTCCCGAGGTGACCATCGGCGGCGGGCGTATTGCAAGCAGCGTGCGGATACAGGCCATGCCGAGGATGAAGAAGGAGGTCGCTAATGGCTAAGCGTAAAGAGAAGGCTGTAAAGACGATAAAGGATGACGCCATAATAAGAGAATACAACGCCCTTATTAACCCTGAAGATCGTAAGCCGTTATTCCGATTTTCTGAGTTGCCGATCCCTGACCAGATGGCCGTGGTGAACAATGTGTATGCCTGCCTCCGGGATTTCTTTGTGAGAACCGCAAAGAGAAAGATCCTGAAGCTCATGCTTAACCAAACAGAATTTGGCCTTGACAGTGAAGATGAACTCACCTTCACGTATAGATGGTCCGTGAGCGCCGGGACTCTTTATATGGCGTTGAGGCAGTTGAATAGCAGCACATCCAAGACGCCCGATGAGGCCAAAAAGCCCGAGGGATAACGGAGCAACCCATGCCCATTCAGATGGCGGACCCTTCATTCGAGCTGTTGAACCGCAAGCGGGAGATGGATACGCTTTCTCCCAATTCGGTGCGGGACCCGCAGGAATTGAAGGAACGGGAGGAGGCGGCCCGGGCCTATTCGGGTGAGAATGAACAGCATTTTGTGGACTACTGCAAGGACTGTTTGAAGCAGTCCATCGAGGCGCAGAAGGATATCCGCCGCATTCAGAGCGATTGCTGGAACGTCTACAACGAGAACGAGCCGGTCAGTTATGCGGATAAAGAGGAGTGGCAGTCGCGGATTGTGGTGCCCAAACCCTTTCAGACGGTCCAGTACGGGGCCGCGGCCGTTAAAAAGGCCTTTTCGCCCAATTTTCTGAGTGTGGAAAACGCGGTCAATAAGAGGGCCGCAGCGTTTCATCAGAAGGTGATGGAGCGGCATCTGAATAAATCGCACGCCAATTTCCCCATCCGGTTCACGGATGCGGTGACCATGGCCCTGGCCGTGGGCGTCTCCCTGGAGATGGTTCCCCGGTGGGTTCCGGGCAAGGGCCTGGAATACACCCTGATCGAGCCGTGGAAGATCCACCGTGATCCGGATGCCCTCAACCGGGACTGCCAGTCCGGGATCTTCTGGGTTCACCAGGAATGGCTCGACTATTTTGTGCTGAAGCAGGGCGAGAAGGCGGAGCGGTATGTTGACGTGGCCCGGGTCAAGGAGGTCACCGACGAGGACCCGGAAAATCCCCTGATGACCAAAGAGGCCATTGCAGCCCGCAAGGAAATGATATGGCAGCGGTCCCAATTCCGAACCTTGATCCTGACATCGGAGTTCTGGGGGATTGTGCTGGATCCGAAAGGGGAGGTCCTGCTGCCCAGGGCCACCTACACCGTGGCCGGGGGCCGGGTGATCCAGATGCCCCGGGCCGTGCCCTACCAACGGCTGCGGTGGCCGGGGATTGCGTTTTCGCCCCTGCCCAACCTCCTGGCCTTTGGAGGCCGGGGCCTGTTGGAAGGGGTCCTCTCGATCTGGGAGGCCATGAACAATATCATGTGCCTGGACCAGGACTATCTCCAGTGGGTGGTCAATCCCATGACGGAAGTGAACGTGGACGCCCTGGTGGATCCCAACGATGTGGAGGGCTGGCCGGGCAAGAACTATGCGGTAAAGGATACCATCAGCGGACAGCAGGCCGTGCGGACCGTGGACCGCCGGAGCCGGACCAATGACGTGCTGGCCGGGATGCAGTACCGGGACCAGCAGTTTCAACGGGGGTCGTTTGTCACGGATGCAGTCCAGGGCCTGCCTGGATACCGGCAGGACATGACCTACCGGGAATCGGCCATGCTGTTGGATCAGGCCATGGGGGTCTATTCCTTAATGGGCGAGAACATCGAGGCCGGGGCCGTGGAGGCGATCATGGCGGGCCTGGAGATTATTCAGACCCATGCGGGATATCAGGATTATGCCGGGATATTCAGTCCGGAAGAGTTAGTGGAATACGGGCTGGCGCCCAACCCCCAGGCGCCTAACGGCGTGTCGGGCGTGCCGGCATTCGATGGGACATTTCATGTCTCGGGCATCCAGGCCCTGATGAAGGAAAACGAGGCCCTGAAGGCGTTGCAGGAAATCATTATTCCGCTGGCTGAAAAGGCGCCGTTTGGGCGGTATATCCGGGCCTATAAGACATTGACGGCGGTTGTGGAGCGGGTGAACCTGAACGATGAAGGGGTGATCGTGACAGAGGACGAGGCCAAGGCGATCGACAAGGATAACCAGGCCCGGGCGGCCCAGGCCGAGGATCAGGCGAACGCGGATCGGAATGTGGCAGAGGTGAAGGAGATGGCGGACTTGGTGGCTGCGGTGGAAGGGCCGGGCGGGGAGGAGAGAGCAGGGAGCAGGGAGTAGGGAGTAGGCAGTAGGGAGCATGGGGCAAAGAGCAAAGAGCAAGGGGCAGGGAGTGGGGAGTAGAGAGCGCGGAAGTCGGGACAAGGGCATATCTCACACAGAGGCACAGAGACACAGAGAAAGGAGCCATAAATGGATACAGGGAATGGGTATTTCGCCGAGATACCAAAAGATATCTTTGAACAAGCTGAAAAAAAGTGGCCCACGGATTCTGGGGTTTTCCGAGTTGGTGAAATTGTTGAATTAAAGGGGAGCACGTTCAAAATACACGCTATCAGCCCGAAAAAGCTCATTTTGAAACTACAGAGAAGGTGAAAAGGTTTTCTGCTAATTTAAACCTCTGTGGCCCTGTGGGCTCTGTGTGAGAAAATTCTTTAGGGGGTGGTCTGATGGAACCGGGAGCGAGCATCGACATTGTGACACGGCGGCCCAAGGTATTGGACGGCGGCCAGGCGGATCGGGAGCGGAAGCGGGCGCAGACCGAGGCCGAGCTGCGGGCAAGGGCTGAGGACCTGGCCCTGGGGTTTTCCGATGAGGGCGCCCGGTTTCGGGGCCTGGTGGAAAAGCGGCTGATTGCCAGAGTCCTGGAGTTGATCCGCGACGATCCGGAGGCCTCCGGGTACCAGAAGATCATTGCAGATATGGGGCACCGGTTTAATGCGGCCAAGCAGGCCGTGGATAAATTGTATCAGGCGCATATGGGGGGAATAAAGAGATTAAACGGATCGGGCTGATCGGGCTGATCGGACCGATCGACTAAAAGACGGGGCGGCTGAGGGGCTTGATCACCCCAAGGCTACGAAAAAAGGCCGGTATGGAGGCCATACACTCCATGTCGGCCTTTTTTTATGCCCCACTTGAGAGCGGAACGCGGAAGGCGGAACGCGGAAGGAAAGGAATTTTATGGGAACACAAGCAGGGGAGACCACGCTGGATCTGGATCAGATTATGGATGAGGGCATGGCGCGATTCCAGGGAGAACTCGAAGAGGCGGCCCGGGAAGATTTGAGCTCGGAGCAAGGAGCACGGAGCTCGGAAGAGAAAGCCATTACCCCGGATTCCGATGGTGCAGATGACAGCCCTCCGGGAGTGAGCGCGGAAGTCGGAAGTCGGAAGTCGGAAGTCGGAGACGAAAGACCGAAGACGGAGAAGGAAGGGGCGGAACCCAAGGAAGGGGAAGCGCCTTTGAACGCGGAAGGCGGAAAGCGGAGCGCGGAAGGCAGTGCGCAAAGCGCGGAAGAGGAGAAGCCGCGGTTTCGTTTCAAGGACCATACGGAGGCCGAAGAAGGATACCGGCATTTGCAGGCCGCCAAGACGCGGGCCGAGCAGGAGGCCGCCCGGCTGCGGGCTGAACTCAAGACGGCCCAGGATGCGGAACAACAGCGGAAGGAACAGGAAGAGCGGGACCGGAATCTGGTGGATTTTATGGCCGAGCAACACGAGCAGGCCTTGGACAAAATCGACGAGTTGGATCCGGACGCTGAGGACTATCGAAAGCGGGTGGCCCGGGTGTGGGCCGAGAAGGACGCGGCTATTGAGGTCAAGCGGAGGGAGCTGGAAGCGGGGAGCGCGGAACTCGGAACGCGGAACGCGGAAGGCGGAGCGGGGAGCGCGGAAGACCCTGCTGCGGCCTGGGCCATGGCGGAAGAGGCGGCCAGGAACGCAAAGATCGATCCGGAAGACGACTATTTTCGGATGATTTGCACCTATGCCCCGAGCCAGGGGCCGGACGGACAGGCCCTTTCCTTTGACGATCAGGTTCAATGGGCCATCGAGGCCACCAGGGAATATCACAAAAAACAGGAGCAGCGCTTCCAGGAGCGCCTTAAGAAAGAGGCGGAAAGGCAGAGTGAAGCCCATCAGGAAAAAAGCCTCCCTTTGGGCCGGTCCCCGGCGGACCGGAGCGCTGGGAAACCCCCGGCACCCAAGGTGGTGACCCTGAATGACGCCCTTGAGGATGCCATGGAGGAGCGGCGATTATAAGCGCGGAGCGAGGAGCGCGGAGCGCGGAAACCAACTCCATGCCCCCTGCCCCTGCTCCCCGCCAACGGAGGAAATAAGCAATGCCAACCGAAGCGACATTTACCTGGACTTACGACGCCCAGACGGGCGTTTACAAGAATCATCACCTGTCAGGGCAACTCTTGAAGGTGGCGGCCCGGCAGTGGAAATTTGTGCCGTTCACCAAGAAGGAGGATTCGTTCGGCAAGGGCAAGGGGGAGAGCATCACGCTCATTTATTACAAGCCCTTGAGCGACCCCGCTTCTGCGGAGCTGGAGGAGACCACCCGGATCCCCATCGATCAGCTCACCATGGGAAAATCGGAGATCACCATCAAGGAATGGGGACGGGGCCTGGAGTACACCGACCTGGCGCGGCAGCTCAGTAAATTCGACCCCAAGCAGGGGGCACAGGAGGGCCTGATCGACCAGATGAACCAGGCCATGGACGTGGCCGCGGCCTCGGAGTTTACAGGGGCGGACGCCAAGGTGATCTTTATCCCCACCAGCCTCACCGGCGGTGTCTGGGACACGGACGGGACCCCGTCCACTATGGCTCTGGTCAACCTCACCAAGCACCACGTCTCCACCATCCGCGACTACATGAACAAGGACCTGCACGTCCCCTATTACGAGGGCGAGCACTATATCGGGCTCATGAGCACCAAGGCGTTGCGCGGGCTGCGGGATGACCGGGTGATCGAGGCCTGGAACATGTACCTCCGCAAGGGGGACCACATCTACCGGGGAGAGATTGGACAGGTCGAGAGCGTGCGCATGATGGAGGTCAACAACGAGTCGGCCCTCAGCAATTCCGTGGGGAGCGGCAATGTCCTGGGTGAAGGGGTGATCTTCGGCAAGGATGCGGTGGCCCGGATCGAGATCGAATTTCCGCACCTTCGGGCGCAACCCAATTATGTGGCCGACTTCGGGCGGCGGCATGCGGTGGCCTGGTACGGGACCGTGGCCTATGGCGTGAAGTTCCCGACCGCCACGGACCGCGAGGCGCGGATCGTGCGGATAGCCAGCCAGTAAACAACAGGATCGGCCGGATCGGCCGGATCGGCCGATCTGTCTGATCACAACCCAATCAGGAGGATAACACCATGTTACGAAGCGATCTTTTGACTTCCCTGCCGCTGGATTTGTTTGTCGATTACGACGACCCCCTGGGTGTGGATTGCGACCAGGCTGAAGCGGACGTGGGGGTGTTTCACGTGCCCTTCAAGTGCCAAGTGGTGCGGTCTCAACTCAATGTCACCGAAGAGTGCGGGGGTGACACCACAACGCCGGAAGTGGATTACGAGCTGCGGCCGATGCTCGGGTCCGATGTTGGCCGTGGGGCCGCGGATATTGCCCATTTCGTCATGGGCACCACCGGCGCCGGTAAGGTGCTCTATGACGAGGCGTCACTGGGAACGGTTCTGGAACCGGGAGACGAAGTGGTTGTAAAGCTGGCCGTACCTGCGACCGGGGACAATAAGGCGGGTCATTTCAGGCCTGATCTCCTGGTCGAGGTCATGCCCGAAACCAAGGCCAATTTGAGCAACCTGGTGGAAACGGCGTAATGAGCGGGGAGCGCGGAACGCGGAGAAATCGGCAAGGAGCATGGAGCACGGAGCGCGGGGTCTCAATCCCGCCATCGGCGGGACTCCCTGCTCCCTGCCTAAACGGGAGGACACAACATGACAGCATTAGCAAGTACGGATGTCTGGGTGACCGTCAATCCCAGGGACAGGGATATCGGTCACGGGGCATTGAGCAAATGTATGGGGGTGGCCGTGATCCGGTTCGGAGACGGCATCCTCACCTATCCCAGCGGAGGGATTCCCCTGCCGCATATCGGCCACTTCGGTCTTCAACGGGAGATGGGCATCGGATTGATCGAGCAGCCGCCCGGGGACGGGTATGAATACAGGTACGACCGGGAGAATCACAAGATCAAGATTTTTACGTCGGCGGGATTTACTCCGGCGGGCACGGTGAGCCAGCCCGTCTTTACCGGGGAGGCCCTGGCAGTGCATAGCCACGCTCATACGGTGGCGGATGGCACGGGCGGGAACGCAGTGACGCTCAACACGGACCACCTGGAGGCCACGGGCGGCGGGACACTCACATCGAGCGAGACCAGCGGCGGGACCCCGGCGGGCACGGTGAGCCAGCCCACATTTGCGGGCGCGGCGGTTGAGGCTGCGGGATTGGCCGAGCTGGATCCGGCAGTCACGCCGGCTGCCACAACGTTGCGGATGTTGTTTGTGGGAGAGTAGGAAAGTGAACAGTGAGAAGTGAATAGTGAAAAGTGAATAGTTGAGGAAAAACACAGTCTCCTTATTCACTATTCACTCTTACTTATTAATTGCTTGGGGGTATTTATGGCGCAGAAACTGTTTGTCAAGGTGAAGAAGCCGGACGGGACCACGGGACTCAAGGCGGTGAGCGTGCTCCGGTCGTGGCAGGAGTCGGACGGACGGCAGATCTATCTGCACGCCAATGGCGTGTACGGGTACAAGGATGGATCTCCGGTGCAAAAGAAAGAGGAACTGAACATTATCGGGGCCGCGAATCAGCGGAAACTGGCCCTGGCATGGTGGGACCGTGTGGGCGAGAAGATGTCAACCGCTCATTATAAGCGCCTGCAAGAGGCGGAGGAGGCCCGGCAGTTGGAAGGACTTCCGGCCGTGGACGGCGAGTCGAGCGATTTGGACGGCATGACGTATCTGCGCAGGCCCAAGGCTGCGGATGGGAAAAAGAAAAAGGCCGACTGGTCTGAACCCGCCACTTGGCCGGAGTACGGATTTTCGGGGCGGCCGGACTGGTGGGGCTTTGCCGACCAGATCTCTATTGCCGGGTTTGAGTATCAGATCGTGGAGGTGAAGGAGGAAGAGGAAGGGAACGCGGAAGTCGGAGCGGGGAGCGCGGAAGGGGCTGAAAGCACGGTAACGATCGAGGACGTGGCGGAGAGCTTCTGATCGGTCTCATCAGTCGGATCAACGGAGATAATCCATGAGCAATATTGCCGATCTGCCCATACGGGTGTGCAACCGGTGCGGGGCGGTCTGGATGGAAGACGACCGGATGTACGAAGAGGTGGATCGGTGTCCCCATTGTGGGGTGGTAGCGGGGGAAGCGGAATATGAGGGCAAGCGGGAGGAGATTGAGTTTTAAACCGGGAGAAGCATCATGGCGAAAAGTGAAGCAGTGAGGGCGGTAAAAGATCCGCCCAGGTGCGAGTTGTCTATCCCTGAAAAAGCAAAGATCAGCGCGGACGGCTTTAAGCAGGTGGGTGTAAATGACAATGTTCTATTGCTCGTCATCGGCACTGTTACGCGGATGTCGGAAAACACCGATGAATGGGACAGGGGAAAGCGGATGACTGTCCAAATCAAGAAGCTTCGGATCCAGGGGCCGACAAAGAAGACGTCCATCGATGACGCTCTGAAGGCCACGGCGAAAACGGTATAGCCATCATGGACGGAAAGACGCTGTATAACTACGGGGTCCAGGCCCTGGGGGGGATTGCGGAATCGGACAAGCGGTTTTTTTACGACTGCCTGGACGCTGCGGCCATAGACTTTGTACGACAGACCCGGATCCTGACGGCCATGGCCGAGATCGGCACAGTGGAGGGCCAGCAGGCCTACAACCTGCCTGCCAATTTTATCGGGCTCTATCTCAAGGACCGGCAGGGCCGTTATCTGGCCAAGTACAACAACGGGGATGGCGATTACTGGCCGCGTGTCTCCTCGTTCGAGAAGATCTACCGAGCCAACCATACGGAGGCCAAGGACATCCCCGGAAGGCTGGCCGTCCGGGACGTGCAAAGCGGTCAGGCCATGGTCACGGGCACGGCCGTCAGCGCGGGGGAGGCGGCCGGGGGCCGGTGCATCCTGAACGATTCGGGGGCCTTCTTTGAACCCATGGTGGAGGTCAGGGACACCATCCATAACACCGTGGACGGGTCCGACGGCGTGGTCCTTGAGGTGACGGACGACACGCATTTGGTGTGCGCCCTGTTCAACGGGACCAGCGACGAATGGGCCGAGGGCGACGCCTACGTGATCACGCCGGCGGCCAATTACGAGGTCTACCTGGATGCACCCTCAAAGACGGGCGGGCACACGATCTATGTGCCCTACCTGGCCATGCCGTCGCCGGTCTATTCGGACTACGATTCATGGCGTTTTTCACCCATCAGTTGCCGGGCCATCTGCTATGAGGCGGCCTGGCTGTTCAATGTGGACTACGAGGATGGATTGTCGCGGTTTGAGAATCTGCACAAGCTCTATCTGGCCGAGATTGCGCGGGTGAACCGGGAGACGGCTTTGAGGCGGTTGCAGGGACAGAGGTATAGTACGCGGTATTAGGAAGCGCGGAACGCGGAAGGCGGAACGGGGAGCGGAAGGAGTAGGAAGCGGGGAGCAGGGGGGGGGAGCAGAAATGAAGCCTATTCGGATGGATCGCTTTACCGGGATGAACAACGTCAAGTCCACGGAAGGGCTGTTTGTGGACCGGGGCGTTGTGGAGCCCAGGATCGTGCTGAATGCGGATGTGACGGCCAAGGGAAGGATCGAGTGCCGGGACGGATACACCAAGATCATTGATTTGGAGGATGGACATTCGGAATGGGCCGGGGCCACCTGTCACCTGGTCATGGACGGAACGACGCTGAAGCGCGTTCTTGGCCGCACCGCTATGACCATAGGCGACATCGGCGGGATCAAGGCCCGCACCTGGTACGCTGAAGTGGGCCACCTGGTCTACATCAGCAACCGATACGCCAACCGCATATTCAACCCGGCCACCAATTCCCTCGGCGATTGGGGCCTTCCCATACCCAACGGCCCGGTTCTGACGGCCACGACCGGGGGCCTGGAGCCTGGCGTCTATTATGTCTGCCTTACCTCCTATGACAACACCCCCAACCTGAGCGGAAGTTCACCCATTGCCGGCATCGAACTGACAAGCTCGGGCGGGATCAGCGTAACCAACCGGTCGGCGAATACCATGGTCTGGTGTACGGACCCGAACGACCACATCTTCTATCGCATCGGCGACGTGGACGCCATTACCCATGTCCCGACCGTGGAGCCTTTGCCCACCCTGTTTGTGAACCAACCCCCATATATGGATTATCTCTGTCATGCGTTCGGGCGCATGTGGGGGATGCGAGACAACATCCTCTATTACTCGGAGCCGTTTCATTTGGATTGGTTCAAATTGGGAACCAACCGTTTTGAGTTCGCCACACCCGGAACGATGATCGCCCGGATGCGAACCGGACTCTTTATCGGGTGCGATGATCGCACCTATTGCCTGTTGGGCACGGAACCCTCACAGATGCGGCAGTTGGACGTGGGCAGTGGGGCCATTCCCGGAACCCTCGTATATGCCAACAACATTATCGAGCTGGGAGATACGATATCCCCGCCCGAGAAAAAGCACGTGAGCGTGCCCGTGTGGGTGAGCCAGGAGGGATTCGTGGCCGGGAATCCGGCGGGCAGGATATTCAACCTGTCGCAGGGGAAGGTGAAGTTCGCGCCCGGCAGTGAAGGGGCTGCACTCTACCGACAGCGGGACGGGGACTTTCAGGTTTTGACCAGTTTTTACTCGGGGCCTGACAATGATTCAGTGGGAATCAGCGATGAGGCCACGATTGAAGTGATGAGGAACGGAAAGGTGATTTAACACCAACCAATACCTTGGGCGCACGCCGGGCTGATCCCCTGAGCGTGTAAGGAAAAAAAGGCCGGTATGGAGGCCACATCCTCCATCCCGGCCTTTTTTTGTGTCCGGGATCACCCATCAAAGGAGACTGATCATGAACAACATAGTGATCCCTAACAGTTTTTTCGACCCGCTGAGAGACAACGCGGACGTTCGATACGCGGCCAAACACGCCCTTGAAAGCCATATCCGGGTGATCGGTCAGTGGCGGTGCGACGTGTACCGAAAAGGGAACCTCATCAGCGGCGGCTATTGGGAGCCCCCCAATACCTTCACCTACGAAGGCCTGGACTACCTGGAGAACATTGTTTTCGGGGCCACGTCCAAGGCGGCCAGTAAGATCTGGTGCGTGGGCCTGTTTGCCAACAACGTGACCCCGGCCACATCCAATACGGCGGCGGCTTGCCTGGGCGCAGCAGGGACATACGGAGCTATCCAGGCCGCTTCTTTCGTAGAGAACACCTATCCCAGCTACAACACCGCCGCGGCCGCCAGTGGGGTCATCACCAACGCAGCCAACAAAGCGGAGTTTACCCTTGAAGCGTCTCTGACCGCGTACGGGGCATTTCTGGGCACGTCCAGCGATCCGACCGATACGGCCGGCAAGCTCATGGCGGCCAAGAAGTTCACGTCCCCAAAGCCCGTAGAGGCCGGCGATAACGTGGCCGTGATCTACCAGATCACCATTGCCAACACATAAACCATAACCGGGACGCCCGACAGGCGTCCTGAATCGACAAGGAGATCAGTTATGGCCATTGTAGCAACGCTATCCAATCATTTCTTTTACATGCTTGGAACGAAAAAAATCGACTTCGAGAACGATACGTTCATGGCGATGCTCATGGACGATACATTCGTTTTCGACAAGGACGCCCACGCCACGAAGGCTGTTGTCGATGCCCTGTCCAAGGAGGTCGCCAACGGCAATGGATACACCACGGGCGGGCAGGAGATCGACGTTGACTCTGTGACGGAAAACGACACCGACGATCGGCTCGACGTGGCGTTCGTAAATCCCACCTGGACCGCAGACGGCGGGAGTATTGGGCCGACGGGATCAATCCTTGTGTACGACGACACCACGGCAGATAAAACCATAATCGGTTGCATCGACTACGGCGCGGACTACACGATTGCGGCAGGGAGCGGCCTGCAATTCCAGAATGTGGCGTTTCAGTTGGGGCACGCCGCGGCGTAATTGAGGCATGAAGGAGTAAAACCATGATCAAGTTACCGGATCTTTTTATCGGCATTAAGCTGGTAGATCGGCGCGGAAAGGTAATTGCCCAATACCGGGAGAAGGGGCACAGTTGGACCCGAAATGCCTGGCATCTGCTGTTCTCCGCAATGTCGGACGCAATGCCCTCCGGTACAACTTCCGATTGGGGCGCCGGGTATCTGACATCTCGGCAAATAAGTGGAGCGACTTATGCCGGCGCCTATACCTCGAATCGAGGGTCTCACTATTGCCCAACTTCGAATGGCATGACGTCCGGTTCGGGGGTCTCTACCAACGGTATCGTTATCGGAACCGGGGATGCGGCATTTTCCACCGAGCAACACAGTCTGGATGCATTGATCCCAACCGGAACGAGCAGCGGGCAGATGGCCTACCAAGCGCAAGCTGTGCCGGTCATGAGCTACAACGGAGGAACCAAGACGTGGACTGCCACCCACGCGAGGCAATTCAATAACAACAGCGGGGCCGAGATCACCGTAAAAGAGGTGGGCCTGTATTGGTATGGGCATTTAGTTGGCTCATCGACCCCTCTATCTTTTCTGGTGGCGCGTGACGTTCTTGGAACGCCCGTGGCCGTGCAGCACCTCTCGGCGCTTGAGGTGCAGTATGAAATCTCCATGGATTTTTCAGATATCGATTAAATGGCCGACATCATCAAACAACTTGAGATCCCGGGTTTTCCGGCGATTTCAGCGCCTGACGCGAACGCCGGTTCGGCAGGGTCTGTTGTCGGTCCGCTCCCCCTAAGCGTCCCGGGCGAACCCAGCATTACATTGCAGGATGCCAGTGTTCCGGGACAGCTCTCCTGCCCTCCCTTCTCCGCGGTCGCCTCGCTCCATGGCACGCCGCAGCTCCAAATTCCCTTGCAGCCGATGGCCGCGGCCGCGTCGCTGAGCTGCTCCGGTATTTTCGTAGGGGTTGTTGTCAACTGCCCGCCGTTTCGAGCGGAGGGATCTCTTCAGGCTACGCCGCAGATCGAGGTTCCATCGCAGGCATTGACAGCCAAGGCCTCGCTCCACTGCTCCGGGATTCATGCAGGGATCATTATCGATTGTCCGCCTTTTGTCGCGACGGCCTCCATGTCGGGACCGGACCTTCAGCATAAGCTATCATGTCCACCGTTCAAGGCAGAGGCTGCTGCTCAAGCTACGCCTCAGATCCAGATTTTTGTCGAGCCTTTTCGGGCAAGCGGCAGCTTCTCCATATCGGATGTGGTACTTTTGGTTCCTCCCCTGTCCGCCAATGAATCCGCCCGCATCTATGAAAAGATCGGCCTGCAATGGATACTGACGGTTGAGGAGACCCTGAACGTCTGTGAAGCCATTGCCGCAGAGATGGGCTGGGAGATCAACGAATACCTCCAAGCATCGGAAAGCGTGTCAAGCCTCTGGTCCGGCACGGTGACCGTCACCGACATGCTCCGCGCCTTTGGAAGCGTTTGCATCTGTCAGGTGTTCAATGAGACGGCCGCGGAATCCCTCACTATCACGGACACAACGTCATTTGTGCATCGGATGATAACCAGTGTAGCTGAATCCCTGGGGATCTCAGGGGTTGTTACCCCGGCCATGACGTTCAATCGGGTTATTGCCGAGGCCCTGGGGGTGGTTGCTGCGGTCACGGTCATAAGGACCCTGTATTGCACGGCGGAAGAGGAGGCCGTGGCAGCGGACGCATTGGGCTGGCAGTGGAACGAGGATGTGGCCGAGTCCCTGAAGGCCTCTGACACAGCCACCTTGGCCTTCCGTGCGATCCTGGCCCTGACCGAAAATCTGCAAATTACAGAGACGGTTCTTCGAAGCCTCCGGATCAACGAAACCCTGTCCGACGCCCTGGAGATCATTGCCAGCCTGACGGTTCAGCAGCGGCTCAATCTGTCGGTTGAAGAAACCCTGACGGCCGGCATTACGATCCTCCTGGGTGATGAGCTTTGGGAGTGCTGGGTGTTGAACGGGAATCAGTTTGCTCCGTCCGTTTACAGCGGGTTCGATTTCAATTCCTATGCGGTTTTTCAAAATGAGGCTTTCGGGTGCAAATCGAAAGGAATCTATGTACTGACCGGGGCCACTGACGCGGGGAGAGCGATTACGCCGGGCATTGTGCTGCCCGAGACGTATTTCGGGACCCAGAGGAAAAAGAGATTTCGCAAGGCATATTTCGGTTTGAGCGGGGGGACGACGCCGGCCATTCGCCTTGAAACCGAGTCCGGGAGCGCAACCTATACCATCACCGACTCGAAGGCGACTATCGGGCGCAACCTATATGGACGGACGTGGACGTTGAAGCTGCAAGGGTTTGAGAGCTTGGACTTCATCGAACTGGCGCCGATTATTTTGACGAGATAGATCATGCCAAAATACCAACATGACAACTTCGGGGATGCCGTTAATCACATCTTTGCAAAGGGCATCATTACCGCTGTTGATTCAACCAACGACCTTGCAGACGTGACAGTTGAGGGCTACCAGAATGGCACGGATGTTCCTCTCTATTACCATTGCGAACCGGACAGCGAACTAAGGTCCAATGGCGCTATTTACGGGGCTGCTTCGGCGTTTGCCGTAGACGATGAAGTGATTGTGATGTGTGACTCGGATGGTGCGCCGGTGCGGGTTGTGGGGTTTGTGGATGGGATAAAACAATGCTTGTCATGTTACCTGCTTCTTTGTGCTATCGCCAATAACGGAACCTGGTACACGGTTTGGGATGTTGCCAATGAATGTGTTGCAAGTATCGAATGGGACGACGAACCTATATTATTCCCACGGAAAGCAGATTTAACAGGCTTAACTCCCGATGACGTTCTGTATCTGTGGTTAATGAGCAGGCCATGGGATGAGAGTGTTCCAGAAGAATCCAGGGTCGGCCTGCCTGAAGTTACTTTATATAACGCGGCTGAAGTTTATACCTGTGATTCAGAGGAGCCTCAGCCTGACTTACTGCCTCCAGTCGAGTGTTTGGCGAATTGTAGTTTGCCTCCTGGAGTTAATGAGATATCCGATTCTACTGGTTGCAGTGGGTCCGGCGAAATCGATGGAAGAAGTGAATTTGGAGAGTTGGGGTATCAAAATACTGTCAGCGCCAACAGGACTTCGTCGTGTTCAGGATCGAGAGGCAGCGGTGAAGGTGTGCATTGGTGGGAGGACGAAATCCAGTCCATCACGGCTACATCAAGAGCGTATGGGGCATTGAATCAACCCAATAAGAATGATGAAGATATATCTGCCGGGGTTTGGGTTACGGGTCCATTTGTAAGTGCTTTATTGAGAGAAATAGGCAATCCAGAAAGCATACTTTATGTCGTTAGGCAGTGGTCTCAGTTCACAAATACCGAGGATGCTTACGAGTACTGCTATAGAGTTAAAACATATCTACCTGATTTTAGTTATGTATTGTCTGGCTCTGGCGCAAAATATGAAAGCAATTCGAGAAGTGGTTCGGTGTCTTTTGATACTCCATTGGGGTCTCTTGCCTCGATTCCTTTGAGCATGGAATCAACGCGCGAATGGGATGGAATGACACCTACCAATAATGCCTGTTCGTTTTCGGATATCACTTATTATGGAATTGGTGAATTAGCTGAATGGGGTGGGGAACCTGGATTGATATACCCAAAGAATCCGGTTCTTGTGAAGCGAACTCCAAGGGTCATGTTTCAAACTTATTACTATTCAGCCCCAATACTATCCTATACGTTAAATGTTCCACCTGAAGACATGGAATTGTATCCTGGCGGGGAAGAATATTATTCTGCGGCGTATTCAGAGGTTTATGAGGATATTATAGCTGCTGTCGAGTTTTTCCCGGATCGTGATGCCATGGATACAAGTCCTATGACTATGTCGGAAAATGAATCTTTTACATCAGCCATTGAAGATTTATTTGCTGCTGCAAAAGCAACACCCTCTGGACCCTTGGAAGATCCAAGCGTCCGTCATTTTAATGTAACCGTTTATAATTAAAGGCCATTATGACCCAAACCGCTGAAAACGCCCTATGGAGAATCAAGAAGCGCCCCATCATGGACGGGTATCTCTCTGCACATAAGCAGGCAGAAAACCAAGTCGCCGGTCAGGGGTTTCTCTACCGACCGGGTTTCCTGGCAGACGCGGCCACGGCCATTGAACGGGAAGCCAAGTTCAAGCTGAGTGAGGCCAATTTCGCCATTGTCCAGCAGATGATTGAGAGAGAGCTTGCCCAAACGGGATTTGACTATGACATTGCCGTGAAAGAGGCCATGATCGCATGGCAGCTTGAAAAAGCCCAAACCCTTACCGAACTGAAACGGGAGTTTGCCGACAACAAGCTATTGCGTGAGATGGATAAGGAGGCCCTAAACCGCCTCAAGATCGAAACGGATCTGCGGCAATTGGTTATCATTGCGGCCAAGGCCCAATATGAAATAGACCTTGAAGAACTGAAACGCCAATTCTTCGATGTTGAGCGGTCTACGTTCTCTTATGAAACCGCACTCCTGAACGCCAAGCTGGTAACAGCCAACAAAAAACTTGAGGTTATCCCCTACATTGAGGCAGTCCTTGAAAAACAGCAGCTTATCATTGACGAAGAGGAGAACAATGCGGACAGGAAACAGGCCCTTATTACCGAGAAGGAAGGCCTGAACGACAAGCGGCTTGAACTCATCACGGCAAGGGAGGCGATTGCAGAGGCCATTGTGACGCTGATTGCGGCAAAAGAGGCATTGGTTGAAAAGAAACAAGCTCTCATCACAGCCAAGGAACCGATTGTAAACCAGGAGCTTTTAAACGCCACATACCTGAGCCAGTACGTTACATCCCTGACCGGACTGGACACGGTACGGCAAAGCCTGATCACCGCGAAGAACCTCCTTATTCCCAAGATAAACGCCAAGTCAACGGCTTTGATTGCGTATGCGGCCGAACTTGATGCATGGATGTTGGTCAAGGAGGCCATTGCGGATGTCAAAGAAGAAATTGCAGATGTAGCGGTCCAAAATGCCAGCGCAAAACAAACGATCTTGACGAGTAAGTCAAACTATGCAGCAGCCAATTTGAGCCTGAAAGAAGCGAGGCTTGCCCTGGAAGTGGCGAGAATGACCGGGAGATCCGACCTGCTTACGGCCAGGGTTACGAACGCAACGGAATATCTCACAGCGAAGGCAGAGGCCCTTGAAGCAGAGATAGAGAACAACAGCGAAATGATAGACGCTCAACTTAGTTACGATGAGCATTCGATGACGACTCAATTAGAAACGCTTGGAGAGGTAGCTGACATTGAGATTGACGATGAGGTTCTAACTATTCAATCTATCACTACTTCACAGGTTTCAGAACGCGAAGGGACTACGGCGGCGGCGGCACAGGCACAGTTGACCAGCAGACTTGTTCATGTACTGTCATAGGGTGAAGCATGACTGACGCAATATACAACAGGGCCATAGCACGGGAAGCCACTATCTGGAACCCGTTTCAGTTTAACGGGCCGTTCGGGACTGTCCATGAAGAGGAGAGAACCATCCTGTTCGGGATGTACGCCAACACCTATCTCCATGGACATAGTTACCTTCAGGAAATAGAGGCTGAGGATCTTCAAAGGCTGGTGGACACCTACAATGCATCCATCGCCCAAATCACCCATGAAGAGGCCATGTTCGTTCTGGACGTGGCGGCCAAGCGCTATGTCGAGTCCATTGAACAGCAGATCCATAACGAATGGAAGGCCACCCGTGAAGCGGAGATTGACGCCCTTGACGATGAATACGACGCAAAGATAGAAGCCCTCGAAGCGGACCAGGAAGCCCTTGTGACCAAACAGCAGGAGCTTGAACTTGCCCAGGACAAGGCTTTACAACGTATCAAGGAACTTGAGATCCAAACCGACCTTGAGGAAGTGGCGCAAGACTTGGTGGACGTGGACATTACCGAGCAGGAACTACGATCGGCACGGGCAGACCTTGAGCTTATCAATGCCCAAATCGAAGGGCTGAATATCCAGCTTGCCATTACCCAGGTGGCCCTTGACAAAACCAATACCGAATTACAGATCACTGAAGCCGAAAACGAAGAGGCTGAAATCAGCGTAAGGGTATCTGAAACCGAAGTTCAAGAGGCCGGGGTGGACCTGGATATTTCCATGACGGCGGTTGACCTTGCAAAGTCTGAGGTCAGGGGTCAGGAGATACAGCACGATATCAGAGAAGTTGCCATACGGGTTTCTGAAACAAACCTGGATATTGTCGAGACCGGCGCAAGGGGGAATCAGATTGACGCGGAAACCGCGAATGTCGAAGCGGATACGGCCAAGTTGGGATTAATCGACAGTGAATTAGCCATTGAACAATCTGAATTGCTTATCGCGAATGCAGAGAACTCCCGGCTTATCAGCGAGGCTTACCTGATAGATGATGAAACCGGGTATGTAGAATCCGAAACGACTGCGGTAACAGATCAGGTTTCCACTCAGCAAGAATTGAACGCAAAAGAGATCGAATATGAAGAAGCGGAAGGCCAGTTCAAGGTTGATTCCGTGAACCTGCAAAAGGACGCTGATAATCAGATCCATGGGAAGAAAATAGAGAACTTGGATAATAAAAAGGAGCTTCTTGACCAGGAAAAATCTCTACGAGCAGATATAGCGACTGACCGAACAAGAATTAATGAAGCCAGGAGGGTGGCTGCATCTCAAAAAGCTGTTGCCGCTGTAGCCGCAGCTCAAGCTATTGCAAATGCGGATATTTTAAACACCCTGACCCACAGTGTAGGATAATGCCAAAAGACCTATTGCACGACGGATATCTGAAAGATTATTTCTCTGAATCAAACCCGATGATAACGTATCTGGAACGGTTCGGGTCAAAGCAGAGCCTTGGGTATGACATCGTTGGGACTATCATGTTGAGGATGCAGGCCTTGTTTGACATGGTAGACTTGAGCATTATGTCGGACCGACTTCTCTACGCCCCGGGAGATAGGACGCTCAATTTTGGGGATGACAAGATCCCCGTTCGGGTAGGCCTTGGTTTACCTATTGCCTATGACATTTGGTATTTATTTGGAGCGGGGAACGTCCTGAAGTTCGGCGGGAAGACCATTGAAGAAACAATGGAAAAGCTGGAGGGATTCTTTAGTGAGGTGGACGATGCAAAACCCCTAAAGGCCCCTGTTACTTCGCCAGATCCAACTACATCCACGGGTGGGAATAGCCTTTCCCTTGTAACCCAGGAGTTGCCGGGAGATAAGGAATACACCATCAAACAAGCCCGGTTTGAGATCACGCCGGGAGATAATAGCGCATGTTATGTGTCTGCCGGGCCATCAGAGGCAAGTTCTTCGTTCGTTGGATATATCGCTTTCCCTATTGGACCGTTGGGGGTCATGTGGGCGATTGCCATGGCGACCGAGAGCGCCCTGTCAAGCGGAACCTCTGGAAGTATGCACCCGGTAGGCGCTGACTCGTCGGTTGTGGCTGGCGGCGAACTCTTGCCCCCGTTTGACAAAGTCCAAAGCGAATGCCCAGGGCAAAAGCTCATGGGCAAGGGGTATATTGTTACAGACAAGTCCATCGTTGAACTGTATGCCGGGGAGTTCGGGGACGACCCGCCCCTCCATAAATGGCTGCGGTACTGGATCAAGGAAGACAATACTGAGATCGTCCCCGGTGAGTTTGTGGCGATCCTTTGTAGGCCATGGCCGCTTCATTGTTGGTGGCATCAGGAAACCAGCCCGTTTGTCTATTCCGGGCATTGGATAGAGTCGGAGTTCTACACGTCAGGGATCGTCAAAGAAGTAATCCCCCCGGAAGAAGGGGAAACCGGCAACCGATACCGGGTATGGGTGAAGAACGAAGAGATTATTGTCAAGTCCACGGACTTCCTGGAATACGAGGAAGATGAGCGCGTGGGGCTACTCAAGACTTATCGGCAAGGTGAAGAAGAAACCTACGACATGAGCATGGGACCGGCTGATAATTCATCCGGGCAGTCCACTAATTTCAACTGGCAACATCTTGCCTTGCAGAATACGGGCGAGGCGCTCAATACCAACTGGGTGATCGTGCCTGCCGGGTTTTACGAGTCAGGCATTTCGATGGGAGGGATATAGCTATGGCAGGAATATTCGATGATCCGATATTTATGGATAGGCTGAAATCCAGCCTGCTGAGCAGGTTGAATCAACCCATCAGGAGGGAAGGCGGCTATACGGGAGGCCCAACAGGACCGACGTTGCCGGGTGGGTTTACCATGTCGAGCCGGACCGCGACGCCCGAAGAGCAGCAGGCCTTCACCAATCGGAACATTGCGCGGGCACAGTATGGCAAGGGCGGGCTGGAGGGCCAGAAGATTCAGGCAGGGGTATTGTCCGAGATTGCCAAGCGGCAGTTGACGCCCAAGGAGCGGGCGGATATCTGGGCCAAGCAGCGCGAGATGGAATTGCGGGAGCAGGGAAAATGGAACTGGCGGCCCGATCCGTGGGGAGACGAGCAGGGGGTGGGGAACGCGGAAGTCGGAACGGGGAGCGCGGAAGCGGGAATGGGGCAGGCACAGGCCTTTACGGGGGCTCAAATAGGCGCGGCGCCTTCCCGGGGAAACGCGCCCGAGAACCTTCCCCATATGGAGGGGACCCGGCCCCCGGCCAGGACCCTGCCGCCTGCGACCGGGGAGGCGCCTCCCCCGGTGTTGCTGCGGGATGTTGCGCCCGCTGCGGGAACCGAGGCCCCGGCGGCAAGGCCCGAGAGCGGCGGGACGCTCAGGTTCGGCGACAAGGAGTGGCGGATTACCCCGGACGGACGGATCATAAGGCCGGAAGAGGTCCCGCAACAGACCGCTATACCAACGGCTCCGGCCGAGACGGTTACGGCCCCGCCTGCGGCAGCCCCGGCTGTTCCCCCTGGTGCAGATCTGCAAAACGTCAGCGATGCGGACCTTCAAACTGTCCTCAATGCTCCGCCTTCTTTGGCGGATACGGTGCGGGCGATCCAGGGGACGTCTCCTTCAGGAGCCAGGGTTCCCAAACCGGCCCCCAGGGCAACGACATCGAGGCCGGCAGGCCCGTCAACAACCGGGGCCATCGGGCAGACCCTGTCCGATATGTTTTACCGGGCTCCGGTTCAGGCCGTGGGCAAGCAGAATCTGGCGGCCCTGGCCAATGTCATTGCCGACATGATGTATCGGAGTCCGATCCGGTCCGTGGGACAGGGATCCGAATGGTTAAGCCGCCAGGTGCTGGGCGGGCTGAGATAGCAGGAGAGACCCATGGCCACCAACAGTTTAGCCGAGCTTGCCGATTATGTGAGGCGCCGACAGACAGCCGATGAGCGGCTTGTGGCCTCGTTATACCGGCCTGCCCGACCCCAGGCCCCGAAACCGCCCCCGGTTCCGCCTCCGGCAGAACGCCTGCGCCTGATCGAACAGCACACCCAGGAGTTGATCAAGACCCATCCGGACAAGGATCCTAAGATCCTTATGGCCGGGCTGGATGAGGTTCGGGAGTGGAAAGAGGCGCCCCTCAACTACCCCAAAGTGGAAGAACTGGAGGCCGTGGGCACGGAGCGGATGAAGCGGCTGAAACCGAAATCCGAAACGGGCTATGATATTGCGGGGGGCCTTGGCACCCTTGCCCGCGCTGTCCCGAGGGTTTTGGATGAAACGGCAGCAGCCGTCATGTCCGCGATCCGGGCCGGGGACATCGACACGGATCAGGGATGGACCGACGAATTTCTCGCCAGGCAAAAGAAAGATGCCGAGGCATTTGTCAAGGAGCATGGATCCAAGAAGAAAGTATTCCCGGAAACCTGGCTGACGCCCGAGGGCGTGACGGTTGAGGACGTGGCCCGTCTGCCCCAGAATATCGGTTTTACCCTGGCAAGCGCCCTGGCCGGTCTGGGGGTGGGCGTGCCCACGGCGCTCCTGCCGGTGCCGGGCGCCAGGGTTGCCGCATGGGCCGCAGGTACCGGGGCGTCCGGGGCAACGGCCTATCGCATGGCCAAGGACCAGATCGTCTCGGATATGTACGACCTGTTCAATGAGCAGTCCATTGAAAATAAGGGGCGTACCCTGACCCAGGAGGAATGGTCTGCCATTAAGGAGAAATACGACGCCGAGGCCACGGAATACGGGCTGTGGGAGGCCATCCCCGAGGCCGCCGGGCAGGCCCTCTCCCTGGGGATTATCCGGGTCCCGGTGGGGAAGTTTCTGAAAATACCGGCTGTAAAAAACAGGCTGATCCGGGCGCTGGCATCAGGTACGGCCAAATTTGCGGCCATGCAGGCGGAAGAGCAGACCACGGAGACCCTTACGGGATATGGGCAGGCCGGGATTGAGGCAAAAATGGGTCTCCGCGACAATCCGTTGACCCTGGCCGAGGCTGCACGGGAACAGGCCGCTCAGACGTTTCTGTTGACGTCGGTGATGGGCGGCGCGGGCGCCGTGGGGAGCCGGGTTTACGACAGGACCATCGGCAGAAAGGCTGCGCCCGATGACGGTCAGGGAGGGACGACGGCTGCGGGGGCGGTGGACGAGGTAGCGGGGAGCAGGGGGCAGGGAGCGGGGAGCGCGGAAGAAGGGGCGCAGGGCAGGCCGATTCCGCCGATGTCGGATGCCGGGGCGGAGATAAAGGACATTGGAGCGGGGAGCGCGGAGGAAGAGGCTGAGGCATATCTCGAAAGGATTCTTGAGGAGGCCCGACATGAAGGGGAAGAAGGACCGATTGAACCGGGTGAAGGCCCAATGCCGGAAGGCCCTCCATCTCAGATGGAAGGAGTTGCAGCGGGATCGCCCGAGGTGGTGGAGGCTCTGGTGGAACCAGCGGCGGCTCCGCCGGTTGAAGAAGCGGCTGGAGAGGGAGCTGGGGAGACGGGCAAGGGCCGAAGCCCGTCAGTAGATATGCTGCTGGGCCGAAAGCCTGAAGAGGAGACTGCCGAAGGCCTCACTCCGGATCTCGATGCACGGGCGCGGGCATCCCTGTCTGAGCGCTACAACGTCAATCCCGATGATCTGGAATTTCTGGCCCCCTGGACGAACGGCCACGACCTGCTGTTGTATAACATCGTCAATAAGGATCACCCATCCTATGGAAGCACGGTCGCCTTTAATCTGAAAAGAGAAAAGGAGGGCCTGCCCCAGGTTGAGAAGACGGAAGAGGTGGAGGCGGAGGAAAAAGTCGTCCCATTTAAGGAAAGATCTCCGGGAGAAAAACGCATTATCGAAGAATATAACAAGCCAATGACAACAGACACATGGAGTGCAGCGTATAATCAGGAAGCGCACTGGACTGAAGATTCCGAACATTCTCCATTGGCTGACGAGCTAATCCGGGATTTGGAACGTGAAAAGGTTAAAAAGGCGAATATTCTCGAAATCGGAACAGGGAATGGAAGGGATAGTATTTTTTTTGCCAAAAAGGGACATTTGGCCACTGGTGTAGACGTTGCCTCCAAAGCCATTCAACTCGCAAAAGACAATGCGAAGGATGTTGCCAATGCGACCTTCCAAGAGGGTGATGCTGAAAATCTCTATCAATTTGAAGATGGTTCAGTGGATGCTGTCTATTCTGTTGCCGCACTCCATTCGACTCCAATTAAGTTTACATTTGGAGAGATATTTCGTGTCTTAAAGCCCGGTGGCCAGGCAAAATTATTTTTATATACCAGAACCAAAACCGGAGACAAGTGGGTCTCTTACTGGACACCTGGAGAAATTAAGCAATACGCTAAAGAGGCTGGGTTTCGAGTAGAAAAATTTAGAGAGGGCCACGATGCAAACCCCATTGAGATCCCTGGCGTAAAGGGAAAGGTCGAGCAGGAAACACATCTGGCCATTACTACGTTAAGAAAACCTGTTCGTGCAGACGAGGCTGCCGAGAAACCCAATCGTATAGAATCCGCTGCTATACGAATGAAGGACGGGACGCTTTACGCCGGTCAGACTCATACCGAGGCCTTTGACAAGATCCCCATGAACAAGAGGGCGGACATTGACGATGCCGATGGATTTGTAGACACACAGGGCAATTTTCTGAAACGCGATGAGGCCCTTGACCGTGCAAGGACATGGAGCGGCGGTAAGTTGCCTGATGGCGATGCGCGGGTATTGGTGGGGCAAGACCTTGAGGCCCCGGTGGAAAGTCAGGAACCTGCACCCGATGTCGGGGAACAGGCTGAAGCTGAAATCAAGAGAGAACTTGGAGCTATAAGGGATGAATTGAACAATGCCATTGACGAATTGAAGGATGGCAATGGCGGCCCGATGAATGAACTTATTCGTGGGGTTGGAAGTGATATCCAAGTTGAAGCTATCAGACGTGTTCTTGACCAGAACGGCTACAATGCAGACAGGTATCTACCAGAGACACCATACAGCAAGGGTTACAAGAAAGTGACACCTACCATTGATGAATGGGACAAAGACGTTATTAATGTGGAACCTACCCCACCGGAAGCCCCCAAGCCCGTCCGTTCTGTTGAAACCCTTACCGGGAAGCGGCTGAAAAAGGGTGAGCCGAGATCCGGGGCCGAGTACCTGGAGGATAAGGGGCCGCCCGCCCCCAGGCGAGAGATCAGGACGCCAGGGGGGATGGGTTTTAAGACCAGGCAAACGGCGCTGCGTCAGTTAAAGCAACAAAGATTGTCGGAATTTGATTACAGCCTGATGCGCGGCGAGGATGGTTATTATTGGAGGGAGAAGAACGACGACGACAAGCCGACGCCGGCACAGAAGCAGGCTTTGTACGCCGACCAGGCAAAGGCAAGAAGGCGAATCCTGGCCGCCCGGGCCACGAGCTTCCGGCAATGGGTGAAATATGCCGGGGGCATTCGCCGGGACGATTCGACGTTTAAGGGCGAGCTGCGAGACGGGGCCAAGGGTCAGGGCGGAGTGCCGACGTTTGTGTTCAGGAAAGACGGACGGGGCATCGATGAGATGACCCAGGAGGCCATCGAGGGAGGATGGCTGGCCCCGGATTCCACGGAACAGGATTTTATCGACGCTCTGATCAATGACAAGCGGGATAAGTTCAGCGACCTGGCGGATGGCAATGAAGACTTTTTGCTTGACAAGTTTGCGAATGAGTATGAAAATTACGCAGGAGCCGAAGAAGATGCCCAACAAAGAAAAGATCGAGAGCTGGCCAGATTACGTCTATCGCAGGGCCTACGAGATGGGGAGAAAGAGGGCCTACGACAGGCGGATGACGCAGCTCAGGGCCGAAAGGACCAGGGAGTTGAGGGCGGCCCGGATGAAGACGGGTACGACTGGGGATCGGGAGAATACGTAGACCTCGAGGGCGAGCAGGGACCCGAAGGCGACGATATCGACCTGAGTGCGTGGGACGATGTTTCGTTTGGACCCAAGCCGCCCGATGATGAAGTCCGCGAACAGCAGTCCCTCTTCGGCCCCGCAAAACAACAGCGCTTCGAGCTGACCCCTGAGGAGCTGACCGAAAAGGAGAAGCTGGCCCGGGCACAGGACGAGGCCAAACGCAAGGGGCTCCAGAAAAAGGGACCCCGCCCGGTCTTCAGGCACGACAAAGGGATTCCGGTGGGCACCGGCGGCAGGCAGGAGAGCCTGTTCGGGTCCAAGGCCGGGCAGCAGAATCTATTCGATGCCGGGATTGACACCCCGGGAAAGGAGCAGCCGGTATATGACGCCAGAGACACCGAAGACATCCCCCTCAAGGCGGCAGACGCCCCCGGTATACGGCTGGAAGGCGCCCCCAGTGTGCGATATCGGACTTCCGGAAGAATTAAGGCCCAAGGGTGCGTTGTATCCGGGCTGGACGACCTCGCCTCCCTCCTCGCCAGACTCAGAACCGAACCCGACGAATATTTCTATTCCGTAGCCGTCGACAAAGACGGCACTATCCTCGAGATTCACGAACACACCAAGGGCGGACGGCAGTCTTCCATAGTCATCCCCGATACGGTGATGGGCCGCGCCCTCCGGATCCCCGGAATATCCAAACTCTATTTTGCCCATGCACACCCCTCGATTAGCCTGAAAGCATCAGACCAGGATAAGGACATCACCGGACGGCTGGACCGGCTTGCCCGGATATCGGGCATTGGCACCGAATCCATTATTATTGCCGGCAATCAGTATGTGCCGTTGACCGAAGGCGGCGCCGGAGAGACCGCCAGGATCACGCCGGTCCTCAGAAAGGTGACGATCGACAAGATGCGCCGGAGGATCGGGAAGGCGGCCAGGACCAGGTTCCCTTCTATCGAGTCCCCCCACCAGATGGAGGCCTTTGTTAAAGACAACCTGAATAATGAAGACGGCATCCTGCTGATGGACGGGCAGAACCGGCCCATTGCGTTTCTCCCCTTTGTCAAGGGCCGGACCATGCGGCAGATGACCGTGGATATCCTCAAGCTGGCCGAGGAAACCAATGCGGGCGCCCTGGCAGTAAAGAATGATGATGTCGCCAGCAAGCCCCGGCACGATTATATTCAGGCCCTGATGGGCGGGGACCTGGGCCTGCTCAAGTTCCTGGATGTGATTGAAAACGGTCAGTCCCATGCCTGGAATGAGATCCCTGGCCGGTATCCCCCCCTGACCCCGGAGGAAAGAGACCGGAGGCTGGGGTCCACGACGCGCAGACTGTTCGCAAGGCCCAAGAAGGACGCAAAGCCCCCCAGGGGGCTGAAGGTCAAGGACGTGCAGGGGCTGGCGGATCAGCTCCGGGGGGTGTTTGCGGGGCTGCGGGTGGATGAGGTGCGGGTGCTACGGACCGAGGGGGACCTGGAGGCGGACGTGGCCAGGCGGGCGGCCAAGGGCCGGGAAGCCCTGGGCGACTTCCTGGTGCGGGGCCTGTATGACGTTGCGCCGGGCGGCCGGAGGACCATTTATCTCTTTGCCGACGCCATGGATTCCCAAAACGATGTGATTGAGGTGTTTGTCCATGAGGCCTTTCACGACGGGGTGAAAACGGGCTTGGGCGATTCGGCCAAGGGCGTGTTCAACAGCATTTACAAGGACCATGCAACGGCCATTGACCGGCTGGCCGCAGACCGGGGCCTGGATGTGGGGACCGAGGCGGGGAGGGCCGAGGCCGCAGAGGAGTGGATCGTGGACGGCATGGTGGCCGATACCCTCCCCAGGACCGTGTGGGACCGGATCATCCGGGCGGTGAGGGCCATACTGCGAAAGGCCGGGATCCATCTGAAGTACGGGTATGCCGAGCTGGGGCTGGGGACCCGGTACCGTCAGGGCGATGTTCGGCAGATCATCAGGGATGCGGTGGTGGGGGGAGTTGAAGGTTCAAGGCTGAAAGCTGAAGGTGTGAAGGGCGAGGGCGGGCGCCTTGAGACGGCGGGCCGCAAGTTTTTGGAGTTGCCCGGCAAGGGGGTTGTCTATCGCACGGTCGTGGACAAGAAGGGGATGGAGGCGGATCCGGATTGGGATGCAGGCAAGAACAAGGGGGATATGGCCGCGGCCCGGCGATTTGCAGAGACGCACTGGGAAGACAAAAAGACCCTGGCCATCAAAGAGAAACTGGAAGATCCGGGCAACGCGCTTTTTATATCGCAACCCAGCTCGTCGCGCCAAAATGTCCATCCGCTTGCCCTGTCAGAGCGCATTGCCCGCGAGACAGGGGGCGTTTCGGTGGATGGCAATGCGGTGTTCAAGGTGTTGCACGAACAGCAATCCAAGAAAATACCCAAAAAGGACCGGGCGTTTCATCCGAGAGAATACAAGGCCGTGGATGCGGATCGATTGAGGGATCTGGCAGCCGGCCGCGAGGTTGTGGTGGTGGACGACATCCTGACCTCGGGCGGATCGGTGGCCGCGCTGGTGAGAAAACTCCAGGCCTTGGGCGTTTCGGTGTCTACGGTGACGGCATACTACGGAGAGGCGCGGCTGGCGCCCGACACGCCCACGGTGGCCGCCATGTCCAGGGCGCTCCGGAATGCTCGGATGCCGATTCGGGCCGGTGAATTGAAAAATCTCTTGACAAGAAGCGAGATGCGGGACATCATTTGGCAGGTGAACCATGCGAGGACCGACAATGCCAGACAAAACCTTTCCCAAAGACTACAAGGGTTACGCGACCAGCGAACTGCTCAGGATGTGGGATCAGATCAAGGGCGACGGTATTCCCAAGGGGACACCCAAGAAGAAGATCGAGGCCATGGACGACTTTCTGAGGGAGTTCAAGCTGGGCATACACGGCGTGACGTAAGACGCCGGGTACCTGAAACACCTGCCAAACCATCTATTTCCACAGAACACATCTACCAGGGACTCCCCGCACAGGTGCGGGAGCGGCTGGAGAAGTCTGGCCGGGGCCTGGGCCGGGAGGGCCGGATCGAGCGGATCAGGCGCGGGGCCGTGGACGTGCTGCGGCTGCGCAGGCACTTCGAGGCCCTGGGCCGGGACTTCGGGCATATCAGCGATCCGCTCCGGGTCCTGGAAGGGTCCCAGGAGCGATCGCGGCACAAGGCGGGCAAGACCCTTACCGATATCCTGAAAGGGCTGGAGACCCCGGAGAACAAGCGGGTCTTTGAGCTGTCCATTGTTATGGACGATATGCTGAGGGATTTGGATTCGGGACTGCTTTTGGAGGCGGAAGGAACGCGGAGCGCGGAGCGCGGAACGCGGAGCGGGGCAGAGGAGACGCTGCCGTTCGGGTTTAAGAGCCGGGGCGAGGTGGAGGCTTACCGGGATCACCTTAAAAAACTCATCGACCAAACCCCCAAAATTCAAAAAGCCCTGGATGAGCGGCAGGAATACATGACCGGGCTCAAGCGCGACCTGGTGGAGGCCGACCTTCTCAAACCCGAGACCCTTCAGGACGACGCCTATTTCCATCACCAGGTGCTGTTGTATCGCGCCCTGGAAAATCTGGACCAGGAATACCGTTTCAAGGAAAAGGCCCGCGAAAAGGACGTGCGGCTCCACCGCCAGGGCTGGCAGCGTGCCCGCAAGGGAAGCCTGCTGGACTATTCCACGGAGTATGTTGAAAGCGAATTCGAGGTCATCTCCCAGGCCCTCCACCAGCTTGACGTCAAGGCCGCCATGGACACCATTGAGGAGCGGGCCGACATCTTTTCATCCTGCAAGCAGGCCGCCAAGCACGCCAACCTGACGGAGCTGTACCGACGCAATCCCAACCCGCTGGAAGATCCGCTGGCCCCCTTCAGGCAGCGCATCGCCATCAATACCGGCGAACTCATCCAGATGGCCGGAGACGAGGTGAAATCCGGGGGACTGTACGAGGCGGCGGGCACGGGATTCGAGGATGTGGTGAGCGACATGGCCGAGGCCCACCGGGAGTATCTCGAAGATGTGGCCGAGTGGAAAGAGGCGGGCGGCAAACGAGGGACGGGCGAGCCGAGGCCGTCCCTCTCTTTCGACCATCCCCGCTGGTTTCCCTTCCTGGCCCATCTCCTGGCCAATCCCGGCGCAGGATCCAAGCAGGCGGCTGGCATCTTCAAGGCAATTCTCGAACGGAACCGGCTCATCGAGGAGACCCTGGGCAAGGACCTCAAGACGTGGCGGGACATGATCCCGGAGGGGTATGTGGCATGGGACCCCAGGCCGGACGGGGTATGGTTTGCGGTCAATGCCGTCACCGACCAGATGCTGGAGCAGATGCGAAGCGGACAGAAACCGATCCCCGAGCGGGTGGCCCACGTGTTCGCCCGGGTCCCCGGCAAAAAATGGGTGATTCCCAAAGAGGTGGCCCATACCCTGGATCATTTCCAGGAACCCCCGTCCGGAGACGTGATCTCAAAGGGACTGCGGATCGCCCAGGGCGGATGGAAACAGTGGATCCTCCTCAATCCCTTCCGGGTCATCAAGTACAACATCAACAATATGTCGGGCGACCTGGACATTGCCATGGCCTATGCGCCTAAAATCATCTCCCATTACCTTCCCAGGGCGGTCAAGGACCTGGCGGTCAAGGCTCCATCCAAAGAGGTGGCTGCCGAGCTGGCCGAGGCCCGGGAGCGCGATGTGTTGGGGTCGGGCTGGGCCTTGCAGGAGGCCCACGACGTAACCCGGTTTCTGGAAAAGGAAGGACTCCTGAATGTCCTCATGAACAAGGAAAACCTGGCCCAGAAATACTGGAAGAACATCAAGCGATTTACCGTGTTTCGGGAAAATCTCCTCCGCCTGGCCGCATACCGGTATTTCAAGGATCAGATCCAGGCAGGCCGCGTACCGGGCAAGGACCTGGTGGGGGCCTCGTCGCGCAAGGAGATCGAGGCCCTTCGACAGGCCGGGGCTAAAAGGGAGGAGATCGCGGCCAAACTGGCGCGGGAGCTGATCGGCGATTACGGCAACGTGAGCAAGGGGGGGCAGTGGCTCAGGAGTTACGCGCTTCCCTTCTGGAGCTGGTTGGAGATCAACGCGCCCCGGTATGTGCGGCTCATGTGGAACCTCCCCCATGAAGGGAAGTCGGCGGCCCGGGGGCTGGCGGCCATGGGGATTCAGCTTGGATGGAGAGGGGCCGTTCTGGGGATAAAGGCCTCCATGCTCTACGGCGCGATTATGCTCTGGAACCGGCTCATGTTCCCGGATGAGGATGACGAGATGGATGAGATCCAGCGGCGGGACCTCCATATTATACTGGGTCGGCGCGAGGACGGGAGCATTGTTTCTCTGCGGTTCGAGGGCGCCCTGGCCGACGCCCTGGAGTGGTTGAATCTTCAGGATGCGGTAAAAGACCTGGAAGAGATGGCCGAGGGAAAGAAGACCGGGGGCGATCAGGTGAAGGAGATGATGAAGGCCCCGGGGCAAAGGCTCCTGCTGGCCTCCAGGCCGGACGTGAAGGGCGCGGCCGAGCTGATCATGGGCCGGTCCCTGTTCCCGGATCCCGAGTTTCCGAGGCCGATAAGGGACAAATGGGAGCACGTGGCGAGCATATTCAGTCTGCAAAAGCCCTATCAGTGGGCCGCAGGCAAGCCCAAGCGGGGCCGGGACGTGGCCCAGCGGCTGTGGAACGATGTGCTGTCCATGGGATTCTACACCGCGGACCCGGGCGAGATGGCCTACTGGAACACGCGCAAGGCCGTGATCGACTGGCAGAAAAAACGGCAGAAAGAACCCTCCGCCGTGATCCCGAGCGACACGGCCAACGCCCTCTATTATTACAAGCAGGCCCTCCGGTACGGGGACCTGAAGGCGGCCCACGGCTATCTGGAGAAGTATGCGGAGCTGGGCGGAAGCCTCCAGGGGATGGATGCCAGCGTGCGGGCCGCGAGTCCCCTGTGGGGGATCGGCGTCAAGGACCGGGAGACGTTTTTGAAAGGCCTGTCAACGGAGGAGCGGGAGAGCCTGGACCGGGCAACGCACTGGTATAGCGCCGTTTACAAGGATGCAGCCAGGCACCTCCCCGCAGTGGTGAAGAAGATGACGCCCCAGGCCCTGGCGGAATTCTTGAAGCCCCCGGTGGTCTCGACCGATCCGGCCCATGCCCGGGCCATGCAGGAGATCAACCGGCTCAAGACGGCCGGGGTTCTCCCCATGGGACCCCCGGCGCGGACCATTTCCATCGGCGGCACTCCCAGGCAGATGACCGACGACCAGTACGAGGCGTATATGGAGCGATCGAGCGCCCTGACGTTCAGCAGGCTCAGACAGATTGTGGGCACGGACAAATGGTCGCGCATGCCGGACGCCCGCAAGGCCGAGGTGGTCCGCGATATCGTCAACGCGGCCCGCAAGCGGGCACGGTCACGGGTGAAGCGGCAGATGTGGGGGGAAGCGCAACGAAAAAGGGCGTGATAACGCCACGCGCCATGGAGTATTAAGCTTTTCCCAGATTAGTCTTCTTTTTCGGAAGCGGTTCATCTGAGAATCCATCATGCTCTATGGCCAAAACGACAATTGGGTAAGATTTTGCCTCGCGAAGCTCCTCCTCAACGTAGCGGATGGCATAGTTAAAGTCGGCAACGCGATCAGTCAGAAAATACGCCAATTCGTTTGATGGAACGACAATAACGCCTACATCAATGTGACTGTCTTGAAGGCTATTCCTGATATGCACAATGTCTCGCGCAAGGAGATCGCTTCTGCCCGATACTTGAATTTCCACTCCGATTCTCGATATGATGGTTTGATTGTAACGAATTCGCTTGACCCAATCAATATCGCCGGTTGCTGAATTAACCCAATCTTTATAGCAACCGAATCCCTCGTCAATCAACTCTCGTAGGCGGCCTGCACCGTTAGCTTGCTTTTTGTTTTGAATATAAATCTCAATGGATAAAAGGAGTTCCTGTAATTCAAGAAATAACTGAGCCAATCCCAGACGACACACTTTCTCCCTTGACCCGCCATAAAACCTCATCTTGCTTATCTTCATTTTTGAAAAGCTCCTTAAAGTTGTATTTTGGTTTTTTTGAAGCAGAGAATGGATAATTCTCTTCAATGCGCTTTCGGATATGCTCTGAGTCGTACAGCTCTGTACCAATCCACTTTCGATGATGTTTCTCTGCGGCCTGGTAGGTGGAACCTCCTCCTCCAAAAGGATCGAAGACGATATCCCCTGGTTCTGTTGATATAAGGATGGCACGCTCAGGAATAACCAGCTTGAGTTCATTGACACCCGGACGGATTTTAAATTTTTTATGGCGGTTGGGCGAGGTATCCGCCCAAAAATCGGTTAAATTTACTCCTTCTGGATTCATCTTGTTGCGATGCCCCCCATAATCTCTAATCTCGCCTCCGCAATGTCGGCAGGTTTCAATTGGCAAACGAAGCTTATTGAATGCACGCGGCATTCCCCGTGTATAGTAGAGAAGGGCGTAGTGCGCCGGGTACAGCTTTTTTCCTCTCGCGAAGGTTCCTTTCATTGAAAGTGCAATCCAGTGACGAAAATCAAGTATTTCTCCCATAATTGGGGCAAACTGAACCGCAAGTTCAGGTGTTGCGTAAAGGAAAAAGGCTCCTCCGGGTTTCAAGACGCGACAACACTCAAGTATCCATTCCCGACACCAACCGAGATACTCCTTCCTTTCCACCTTGTCGTTATACGCATTTTTGTAGTCCTTCCCGAGGTTAAACGGCGGATCGGCAAAAACGGTATCAACGACACCCGATTTCATCTGGGAAAGGACTTGAAGACAATCGGCGGCGTAGAGAACTCCATGTGAAGTTGTGAAATATGGTTTGATCATAGGGCATACTCGCATATTTGTCTGGGCAAATAAAGCTCACTCATGGAAGTGAGCTTTTAAAGATTGAAATCACTCACTAAATGGCTATGGCAAGGATTCACACACTCTGCCGTCTCCATCCCGATCAAGTTTGTGGATGTCCCTGCCGACTTCCCTCACACATTTGTCGAAGCATGCCTGGGCCTCTGCGCGGCTCTTGAAATTAGAACAATTATAGCGGTCCCTTGAACAGTCGCACTCTGTTGTTGCGGGGGCTTTTGGAGGAGGTGGCGGCGTTGATTCAGTCCTCTTTGCGTGGCGATACTCCCAAGGGGGTATGGCGTTCGGGTTTTTCCACAGTCCCCTCTTCTTTCCACGGGCTACAGCTTCAAGTTCCTGCCAATTTGAACAAAATGGCTGTTTGCAGTATTGGCGATACACCCATGCATAGCCGTATTCCACCAAATGCCGGTTGATGACTAAATCCCCAACCGAAACAATGGCGACAATCCGTCCATAACGGTCAAGGTCCAACCCCTCAACCTTGACCACCTTTCCGAGCACCTGAGAAGACGTGAACGCCTTGGCATTTTGCCCGTACCACTGGGATTTCTCAGGCGTGTCAATGCCATAGAGGCGGACATTAACACGATCCGATCCTTTCATGACGGCTATGGTGTCGCCGTCTAACACATCAACAACCTTCCCAGACCAACGGTCGGATTTTGGCTTGGTGAAATCGGCCTTTTTGGTCTGAGAACTATAGGGGATTTTTGCCGCTTTCTTATCTTCAATGGTATTGTACTCTTTCAGGATATTGGCATTTCCATCCGGTGGTGGGGCCGAATCTGACCAATGTATCTGGCCGTTTTCATCGACCCATTTATACATTTTTGTCAAACCATCGGAGGAGAAAGCGAATAAGATCGAAAAGATTAGAAGTATCCTCAACAGATAGATTCTTGGATCTTTCATTTGGTATCAACGGACAGCCCCTGGCGGGCCGGGATAAGGGGTGGCCTGGGGACTGGTGGGTAAGGCCCCAACACCAGATTAGCGATTATCATTGAAAAATAGCGCCATGGGTCCCCCAACTGTTGGGCAAACCCTGGCCAAGTTAGCTGGTGGTGTGAACAAACTCGGCGGCGGTTCGATTCTTCGATTTTCTATGGTGCCTCGATAATAGTACAGAATGAGGAGAAACAGACCCGCCATCGCATCAAGCACATTTTTCAGGTTTGCCAGAGCAAAGTTCTCGTGTCTTTGATGTTTTACGCTATTATATGCATCCCACCAATCAGGTGCCTTGACTCCCTGTAACGCGCTCCAAGGCCGTAGTTCAAGGCCATAACGCGGGATCGTGACGATAGAGTTCTCAATCTCGGGCAGGCGGTTTCGTAGGACGTTACAATATCCTTTTGCATTTCTGGTGCTATTGGCTGAATCCAGCATCGAACAGAGTTGCTTGGCCACAACTTCTGTTTCAGATGCAGCAGCCAAGAAGAGGTGGGCCATTTCAATGGAATACGTAAGAAAATTTTTGTCTGTGAATTCCACGAATCGCGCCAACCGTTCAATATCCGATTCCAGTGCCAAGAAATAGTTCCAGTGAAGCAGACGGTCCCCTTCATTTATTGCCATTCTTCTACCCTTCTAAAATTTCGCTTGAGCCTCGCCTTGCCCTGAAGTGCAGCGGTGGGTTGAGGCCATTGAACACGACTTATGCATCACACGTTCGCCCTCCTCCCCTCATACTCCCCCTGCACCTGCTTCAATTTCCGATAAAATTCCTCCTCGGTGAAGATGCCCTTTTCAATGAGGAGCTGGGTCACTGCGTCCAATTGGATCATCTGGGACATCAGCAGCTCCTCGGCGGTCACCATCTCCTTTTTTTCCAGTTTTTCACCCATTCACCAACCTCAATTCTCGGGGTACACGCCCTCCGTCACAAGGCCAGTGCAGTTCACAGCGATGTTTTTCCGGAAACCCAGCCATGATCTCAACCTCACATCACCCCCGTGCTCGCGCTTGTTATATGCCGAGGTGCCGTGCCCGTCAAATATGATCATGTCATCCCCAAGGTTCGTGTCGTAATTCACCTGATCCAGGGTGGGCACATCCAGCTCCTTGATGACCTTTCCGGTCTTTCTATCTTCGACCACCGCCTTCTTGCCGACAAATCGGACCGCCAACACCTGGTCCCCCCTGATCGCCCGATATCGCGAATCCTGAAGCATGACCTTCAGTCTCGAAAAATCCCTGTTCACCCTCTCATAATCCCAAAGAACAAAACCGCCTATCCCCACAAACACAACCGTCAAAAGGACAATCCGACCCACGGCCTTTTTCCAGCCCTTAGCCACAAAAAGAACCTCTAAGCATCCCGAACTAACGGATAGGTCGCTTGCGCCGCCAAGAGACTTGCCCGTCAAGGCCCCAGACGTTCTCGGCGTCAATTGAACCGCCCGGTTCGGCAATCATAACATCCTGTAATTGTTTGTGGATCTCCATCCCTATATTTTGAGCAGTCTATAGTTGAACCGAAATGGTTTCACGATCTCCAAGAATAAGTTCAATCAGTGCCGCCAACATGAATATTGCTTTAGCTTTGTCAATCAGGAGGCTTACGAATACCCCACGTGACCATTCAAGTGGTAAAATTTTATGAAGTGTCTCAAGGAATTCCTGTTTATCATGATCTCGGTGATATTCGTGAGCATTAAGCCATGTGAACAGCATTTTTTCGGAATTAACAATTTGATCATTTGATTTAATGATTACCTGCTTTTGCATGGACTTACCTTGAAATAGGTCCAATAGAAATGACAAAAGAGGGTCCCCGTCTTTCTGCAACTTCCGCTCAATCATTTTTCTTGTTTTAAGAAAACACGTATGCTCCTGTTGAAGAATAAGTGGCCGCATACGGTGAATAAACGCCAATACCTCGTCAACTGGCGGAATCGCAACAGCCCAAGTGATGCCTATATCCTTGTCCCATTTAAAACTGAGATTAACGCCTTGATTTTGCAGGATAAATTGCGTTGTTTGGAGTTTCTTGGCCTCATGCAAGTATTTTTGCATCTGTATCCATTCGTTTTCTGTAAATTCCACAACTTGTTCAGCTATTTCTTCAGAACCTGTATTGGAAAGTCTTATGCCTACTTTATGTGTCATATGTTTTTATGCCGAAAATTGAGCATGAGCAGCGAGGCTTTTTCGCGTCTGCTCTATTCGGTGTTCACGCGGCGCACCCAACATCTATGCAAAATACCTCTGTCGGCTCAGGCCCAAACTCCTCATGGATTATGGTTTCCTTTGTCACCAGCCTCCATTTGCGGCGCAATGTGCGGCTTTCGTCTTCGCGTTTCGGGTATCCCAGGCAGAGGTGTATTTCGTCGTACTCGCGCCCTATCAGGCGCTTTCTCCAGTATTCGGTTGCGGTGCGAAACTCAACGGTCTTTTCCTCGTCTCGGATTTGTTCCCACCATTTGCGCTTCAGGTTGAGTCTCAGTATTCGCATGTCGTCTCCGTTTAAGATTTTACCCGACAACACTATTATTAAACCGATTTGATATTGCAGTTTAAGAAAACATATTCCAGGAATTTGCCAATCGCTCTTCGAGTCAACATTGTTACGGGAAAAGAGGATGGGTTGAGGAGGTGCCTAAGCCGCGCTATCGATTGGGCTGTGGGGTGAAAAGTTGCCGAGTTTTATGGATAGGAGTGTTATGCATCCGATTTTTTCCGTTTGTCAAGAAATTTCCTTGACACGGCGGACGGGGTTTGAAAAGAAAATAGGCGGAAATACTGCTAAAAATTAAAAAAAGAGGGGGGGTGTTGAGATGCAAGCGAGTTGGGGGTTGGGTTGGATCAGGGTGGTTTTCTTTGTGTCCATTTTAGTCCTGTTTTCTTTGGAAGGTATATGTAACGCCAAAAAACCTGTCGATATATTGCGGGTTGGGATGACGGAACAGGAGGTGATTTCGGCATTTGGCCCGCCCGATAGCGCCTACAATAAAGAAATGATCAGGGAAGTTTGGACCGGAAGGTATACGGAATTTGGCTGGCGGGAGACGTATAACGAACGGTATTGGATCAGGATTTATGAGTATATTGAGGGGGTTGAAATCGGATCGTGGCGGGTAACCGGCGATACTGTATTAACGTGTTATTTTAACAACGGAAAATTGTATTCGTGGACCAGGCGCCCGTTTAAAGGGAAATAGTGTGCGACATGGCAATATAAAAAAAGCTCCTTGACACGGGAAAAAAGGTCTGATATGGGAATAACTACTAAAACCACAAGAGAGCGTCCCTGCTCTGCGGCGCCGAATATGGCCGCGAAAGGGGGGATAATCTCTGAGCTGAATTGCGGGCTCGACTGGCCCGGATACCGCGAGGTCCGGGGCGCTTCTTGTGGGCGTTAGTACCAGTCGGGCCTTTTTTTGTTTGGAAATAAGGCTGGTATTGAAGACACTAAAACCACAAGGAGAATGAGACAATGGAAACAAGAGTAATCCCGTTTGAGTATGAGTCGAAAAAGGTAAGAGTGGTCCAGGATGAAGATGGCCTGCCCTGGTTTGTTGCTAAAGATGTTTGTGTAATTCTCGGCCTGGTTAATCCAACGGAGGCGGTAAGGAATTTGGACGAAGATGAGAAGAATACCCTAAGAATTTCTGAGGGTATTGATTCTGAAAATGGTCAACCGGGGAATCCCAACGTGAACGTGATCTCCGAATCCGGACTCTACACCCTGATTATCCGATCCAACAAGGAGGCGGCCAAACCGTTCCGCCGGTGGGTCACGCACGAGGTGCTTCCCTCCATCCGAAAAACCGGGCAATATGTCGCGCCGGACGGCGAAGCTGCCGCGGAGCAGGCCAGGATGGAAGCGATCTCTCAGTTGATGGAGCTGCTGGGGTCTGTCAATTCGGCAGTGCGGGGCATGGCGGCTGCATATGGTGACGCCCCGGCGGATTCTCTGCCCGGCAGGGGACCTACCACCAGTTTCGGTGTCAGGTCGGTTTCCCTTTCGCTGCGGATGAAGGATGAAACCGTGCGGGAGTTCCTGGAAACCTGCTGCCTGCTGCATCCGGATGCCTCGTGTAGACCCATGGAGCTGTACGACGCTTATCAGGGGTTTTGCCAGACTGCCCGCATGTCGGCTCTGGGCCGCAACACGTTTTATAAGTCCCTGAGGGAAATCGCAGTGAAGATGGTCTTCACCTCGCAGTCGGTCCCGGACGAAAACGGCGGTATCACCTGCATCAGGGTTGTGTACGGCATCTGCCTCAATCGGACGGGCCGGTATTACGCAGTGGCCTGGGAAGGGGGTGCCCAATGACCACCATTGATTGCAGCAAGCATGTCGGTGTGCAGATGGTCCTCGACCATATCGAGTTGGCGGCCCATGGTCAGGAGGGAGTGGGTACGGTGTTGGACGCCATAACCCTGGAGAGCGATTTTCAACCGGACGGGCTGAAGAAGATGGTGGATAACCAACGCATGATGTGTCACCTATATAAGTGCATTGTCGCCTTGAGCTATATGACCTATATCCAGGTGGACAGACTGAGGGAGATGTTGGGAATCGAGGTGGAATAGACCCGCCATGCGGGCGAAAAATGACAGTAACGTCTTGACAAACGACAAAAATCATGCAACAGTAACGCGCAAGATAAAAAACGTCCGGGCCTGATCCGCCCGGGGCGAGAGATAAGGCCGGTATGGAGGCAATCCGTACCGGCCTTTTTTATTTCCCCATGCCTCTTGGATAAACCCACCAACCGAACGAAGGGAGGGCCTTTCCATGATCAATTCAAAGACGATTCAATACCCATTTACCGAAGACGACATGATGCGTTTGACCGAGTACAACGACGATTTGCCGTTGTATGTCGGCCGGGCCGCACCCGGGACACCCACGAGTGTGCCGGGCTGGCAGATCCGGAAGTTCACCTATGATGCATCAAATAACGAGACCGCCATGCAGTTTGCCGGAGGCGCCAACGATTACAATCAGATCTGGGATAGTCGGGCGCTGTTATCGTATTCATAGGGGAGGAGACGATCATGCCGAATGGAATGCCAAGCTGGGAACAATGGCGGGAGTTGTCGGAAGATGCACGCCAATATGAGTTTCATCGAATTCTCTCCGGTATTCTCGACAGGCTGAAAGATCAGCCAAGAACATGCGAGAAACGATTCGCCAAATTGGAAAAGCGCAAGAAATGGAATTCCGCCGAATCTCTGATCGGGGGCATTTTCGGCGGGATATTGACCGTCATCGGCGGTTGGGCGTTCTGGCGGGGGCCGCCATGACATGGGGGTCGATCCGATATTTTAAGCGGGAGGAGTTTCGAGACCCGCTGCATGGGCCGGAGAGCGGGGATTTGATCGACGACCGCCTGGTCTACGCGCTGGATCGCTTGCGGCATGAAACCGGCTGGCCTATTGTGATCCACTGGCAGCTCGGCGGGGCCGTGGACGTGGACGGCAGCCACGGCCATGCATCCCGTTCCTACCACCTGGCCTCCCGCGGCTGCAAGGCCGCAGACTGGCATTTCGTGACCGATGCCCCCCTCCGCTATCAATATTATAAGGTATGCCTCGGGGGCTTTCCCGGTATCGGCGTCTATCCGGAGTGGCATAATCCCGGTTTTCATACCGACCTGAGACCCACTGTCCAATGCCAGCACTGGACTCGCCGTGGCGATCAATACATCTATTTTCCCTAACCGAAAACCCCTCTACTGTTTTCTACCATTGGCCTCGCAAAAGACCCCAAATATGCCCCTTTGCCCAAATTCGCTTATAATGAAATCAAACACTTAACTCATCAAAGCCCCACAGACTACGTCTGGCAGTCATGAGGTCGTCGGTTCGATCCCGATCAGCTCCACCAAAAAAAATCAAGGGGTTACGTCAGGTCGACGTTAACCCCTTTTTCTTGGAAAACCCATTTTAGGTCAAAAAGAGATCCAAATTTTTCCTGGTGAGACACAAAAAATGGCCTCTGCAAGATGAACCGGTATCCAAGTGTCGGTGGCAACTTGAGGATGGACCGGAAAAGTCGCCCAGAAAATGTCCCCACTTTTGTCACCTTCTGCCCCAGCTCTCCATTCGCGTCTAAATGAATCTGAAACCTGGCTCGTGTGGGAACTGCGGTGTCTGGGGCATTTTGACGGGGAATCAGAGAGGATCAAAGGGTGAAAGCAAGGGTATTCTGTCTCGCTTGTTTTTTCGATAGATTTTGAAATCGGTGTCGAGGGTAAGGACATGGCTGTCGGGACACAACTCTGTCATCCGGCCCGGCAACAGCACCAGCCAAGTCCTTGGCAAGATCTAAGCAAGAGGTCTGGTCTTGCGCATGGGTCTTTTGGTCAAGGGATTCAATGGCGTTGCGTACCAGGGAAGACCTGCTTTCTCCGCTTTTGCTTGCAAGGGAACTGATTTGTTCAATTAATAATTCCGGCAGCTTAAACGACACTGTTTTCATAATCCACTCTCCTGTAATACCCGATTAGATAAAGGCATTACCCTTGTTGCGAAGTGTCAAGCCAGTTCGGTCCACTGAATGCAACGGGACGCTATTTTTTAATTTGAAAAGTCAGTTCCCCAAGTGGATACCCGCCTGTTTCCGCGAAGGGTGAGCCGATCGTCTCACCGATGGGCCGCTTGCCGTAATTGGCCCAGTCTCCCCTCATCGGCCTTCTGATGTCGATCTCTTTAATAAGGCCGAACGCCGTTTCTGAACCTTTGTTTTTCGAAATCGGCGTTATTCCACCACCCACACGGTACAGTTGCGTGCGTGGTTGACGATCTTGCTGGAGATGCTCCCGAAGAGGAATTCCTCGCTCCGGGAAAGCCCCTGCCTGCCGACCACAATGGTGCTGTAGTCGGTCTCATCCCGTTCCGCCAGGATGCACTCGGCCATGGAGGGACAGTAGCGGAGCGTGGAGCGGACACTGACGTCTTTCGGGTCAAATCCTTTCGCGATCAAGAGACGACGGCACTCCTCCAGCATGGCATCGATTTTCTGCGTGTATTTGGACAGCCATGCTTCCTTCTGGGCGGCAGTGGGAAAGTAGTCTTCTTCCGGTTCCGGGACCACGTGCAGGACAGTCACCTTGAAGCCAGGCAGGCCTCCCAGAAACTGGCCCACGTAGGAGACCGCGCGACGGGCATTCTCTGACTCATCCACCGCAATCAGGACATTCTTGTTGTAGGTTTTTTCAGCTTCGGTCATCTTTTTCCTCCTTCATCCAACACAGAGCCGCAAAGGCCACAAAGAAAAAGACAACCAAATGCATGTGGTTATGAACTCTTCGCGTCTTTGCCCGCCCTGTGAAACCATGTCTGCCTGTTGTTTCACTGGGGTCTCTCCGTATGAGTCCCGCTTATATTTGGCGGGATTGGTTCCGGATTATCCGGAGTAGGTCTAATGAGCCGTTTTAACCTGGCCCAGGTCATCTAAGAGCTGGGATGTGTGCTCATAAAAACGGTTGGCCCCTCTTGAAAAATGGAGAAGAATCCGGTTGAGGGATTCGGGAATATATGGGTAGATCTTCTTGAGATTGACGACACGATTATGGAAGACGATATTCAGATCCGCGTCGCTCAGCGTGCCGAGAAGAGGGTTGCCGTCCTTTTTGAGATCCGGCAGCAATACATCCCCCATCCCTGTCAGGAAGACCAGGATGTTGCCCAGGCCGAAGAGATCATAGCCGTATATGTTCTCCCTGTGGCGATAATTAAAATCAAAGTCGATCCAGCGGTAATCGCCGGTTTCCTGGTCGATCAGGATATGATCCCGCCGTATGTCGCCGTGCCGCTCGCCATGGTCGTGCAGAAAACGGATGGCCTGCACGCATTTAAAAAACTGGTCCAGGATTACCGGGAAGCGATCATGGAAATAGGCCTCATGATTCATCTCCATCTTTCTCACGTGGGCGGCCAGTGTCTTGCCTTTAATAAAATCAAGCACGCGGATGAGATTCCCCTTTTCATCGGGTATGGAATACCCCTGCATGAAGTTCCTGTGCCCGGATACGAGATCGAGGATACGGGCCTCCTTTTTAGGGCTTCGGAAACACTCGAATTCGATGTCCCCGATATGGGACATGAACCTTTCGTAAAAGACCAGTTTCATGATCTTGAGGCTCCCGTCCTCCAGATCGATGGCACGCTTGACCCAGAACTTGACCTCGTCTTCCAGGCCGAATCGGAGTTCCTTGGCGTTATGGCGGATCAGGTAGGGCCGGTCGTTCAGGATCACCACGTCGTCATATTCCACCTGAAAGAAATCACTGGTGTCGGTGTGGATTCGAAACCGTTGAGGCACCTGATGGGGAGGGAGCCACCGGGAGACCATCTGTTTGAGTGTTTCCTGGGAAAGACTCGTGTCCATGAGTAACCGTATCGATTCAAATAAGGATTTGCTCTTCCTGTCAGGCGAGATGACCGTCTATTTGGAAATATAAAAGAAAAGGGCCCCACCCGTCAAGGATTACTCAGAGGGTCTGCTCCCAAGCGGCCCTGTTTTGGGTGAGATACTCTTTGATTGCGGCTGTGCTGTGCCGGGTGCCTGAAAAGGCGGAGAAAGACGAGACAACAACCGGAAGCGGGATGTCAACGAGCCGACATCCCGCCCCGATGGATTACCTAAATTTCAATGGGATTATTGAATCACCGTGGCGGTTTCCAGGATGGCGAAGGGGATCTCGATTTTCAAGGTCTCTGCGGTACGGGCGTTGATATAGAATTTGGGATCGGGATCGACCTTTACAGGCACCTCTTTGATCGAGTTGCCGTTTTTGAGAACGGCCACAACCGATTCCGCCAGCATGTATCCCAGTTTCTCATCGTCGGCAACAAACCCGCCCAGGGCCCCTGCGCTGACCGGTTTGGACGAATAGGAGAGGACCGGCGTCGTGCCCGCCGCCTTCACAATATTTTCGGCATTGTCAATGTGTAAGGCCTGATTGCCGATAATGATGACGGAAACCTTTCCTTTAAACTCATTGACCCCCGCAATGGCGTCTTCCGGGGTGTCGCACAGCTTTTCGTGATACGCGAGGCCGAGCTTTTCACAGACCGCCTTGGTTCCTGCCTGATCGACGACCGCCGAAGGATTGTTCTTTCCGAGGAGAAGCAATACGGACTTCATGCCGGGGATGATCGCCTTGAATATCTCGAATTGGGATTCGACCGGGAGAAAATAGGTCACGCCGGTAATGTTCCCTTCCGGGGCCTGAAGGTTCTTGATGGCGCCCAGTTCCGTCGGATTGTTGCATCCGCCGACAAATGTGGGAATGGCGGGAGAATTCTTCGCCAGCCATTTCACGGCATTGGAACGTATCAGGACCATGCCGTTTTTTTCCTTTTCCCATTTCTTTGCCACCAGTGCCAGGTCATCAATGGTCCCCAGCTCTTTTTGATATTCGATCTTGATGTCCGGAGCCAGGTCTTTCATGCCCTTTTCAAAACCGGACGCCACCCGGTTGGACATCCCGGATTTCCCAGCCCATGCCACACCGATTTCCGTTGCACTCGCCGCCGTTGCGCTGACTACCATCAGGATCGAAACGCACCATGATACAAAAAACGCCTTGATTTTCATAACTGCCTCCTCTTGTTTTGGATATCTGACCTCGCATTCAACCTATTGAAAGACCTGTGACGGCCTATGCCTCCTCCGATGAATCCCATTCTGGGTGTTTGGATTTCTTCATTCCTGGAGGAAGAAGCTTTTTCCCCTCGACATGTCCTCCTTTCCGGACGTGATGCGTCCTTTTTCCGGCTTCCGGTGAATATGTTTCCTGGTCTGTCTCGGCCTTTCCGCTGATCAGCCGTGACAGATCGCGGACCATTGATTTCATCTCGAGGGATTGGGCGCTCATCTCTTCGGAGGCCGAAGCGGATTCCTCTGCGTTGGCCGCGACCTGCTGAACCACCTTGTCCATTTCGGACACAGCCGTGTTGACCTGTTCGACGCCCTGTGCCTGCTCGGTGGAAGCGGCGGCGATTTCCTCTATTAGTTCGGCTACTTTTTTATTATGAGCGATGGTTTCATCAAAGGCCTCATGGGTTTTTTCCACCAACCCGGATCCCGTATTGATCTCATCCACAGTCTTGTCAATGAGGGCCTGCGTGCTCTTCGCCGCTTCGGCCGCCCGCATGGCGAGGTTACGCACCTCATCAGCCACCACGGCGAATCCGGCCCCCGCTTCACCGGCCCTTGCCGCTTCAACGGCCGCATTGAGTGCCAGCAGGTTGGTCTGAAAGGCGATCTCGTCGATGGCCTTGATGATCTTGCCGATCTCTTCTCCCCTTGTCTTGATCCTGCCCATGGCCTCCATGGTCTGCTTCATGGCCTCATCAGCCGTCGACAGGGATGCAAACGCCTCATCCCGGGAAGACTTGGCCTGATTGGCGTTATCTGCGTTCTGCCGGGTCATGGAGGATATCTCCTCCAGCGAGGAAGAGGTCTCTTCAATGGCCGCGGCCTGCTCGGCGGCCCCTTCTGCAAGGGATTGACTCGACCCGGATACCTGGTCGGCCCCGGAAGCCACCTGGTCCGATCCCTGTTGAAGCCCTTCCACGATCCGGTTGATGGGTCTTACGATGGACTGGACCACCAACAGAATGACCGCCGCGGCGAGCAGCAATACGGCCAGCGCCACGCCCAGATTCCAGTAACTCAGGTTTTTGACCGGCGCCAGGAGTTCAGAGGTTTTGGACGTCATGGCCAGGGTCCATCCCACATCGGGGATCGTCCGGAAGACCACCATCTCCTCAATCCCGTCGCGCTCGTAGTCGATACGACCGTTGCCGAGTGCGATCATCCGCCTCCCGAAGTCGAGGTCGTTCATGTTGAGTTTCAAGAGAGTGTCCTTTTCCGGGTGGCAGATCATCAATCCCCGTTTGTCATAGATATAGGCATATCCGGTTTCTCCCACCTTGATGGGATCGACAAATTTTTGAGTAAATACCTTCAGATCCACAGCGCCGAAAAGGACGCCTGTGACCTTGTCTTGCTCCTTTATGGGGACGGAAACAACGAATACGGGATTGCCGGTCCCCTTGCTTTTCAAAACCTCGGAAATGGAGGTTTCACCTTTCATGGATGCCTTGAAATAGGAACGATCCAAGACGCTGACATCGATGAATGACTCATTTGAAGATGCAACGATGCTCCCCTTTCCGTCTACGACGAAGATGTCCTCATAATACTGATAGTCGCTTTTGAGCTTTGCCAGTTCGACGTTGGCCGATTTCCGTGCGGCCTTGCCGATAAAGGAGTCTTTTACCGCGGTCGCGTATGTCTTTTGCTGGCTCCAGTTGGACACGTTGAGTTCCTGATCCTTGAGCCATGCATCGACCACCTTCAGCGTTGAATCGGCGATCTGTTCAAGCTGCGAGGTGATTTCCTTTTCAAGGGCCTTTTTCGCCTTGTAATAGGAGATCACCGTGGATGCCCCCATGCCGAGAATAATCACCAGCAGCATGGGCACCAGGAATTTGTTTCTCAGACTCATTTTCATTGCGCTGTATCGCTCCTTTCTTGGGGCCTGCTGGCAGCGGGCGCTGCCGTGTTGAGAAGGCCTTGACAAAGATGATTGTCCGGAAAAATGCCGCTGGATGCAATCTGTCCTGCGTCAAACCCGCAGCCTTCCTGTGGGCGATCATCCGCTGCTGTGTCTGGATGATAAACCTGCCCAATCCGTTGACGCATGTACATTCAGCAATATGCGTGCCAGTAACGACCAAGGGGGTATTGCTTAACCTGTTGGCGTCCTCCGACAAATGATCAACAGATCCGCAGGAGGGCCGGTCATGACCAAAAAGGACGCTCCTGTCGGATAACGTGCTGTCTATTCAAATGGTTATGCCACTTCTTCAGGCTGAAAACCGTTTGTCCCATCCATGAAGATGTTGTTCTTAGGGATATTGGAGAAAAGGAGATGATGGCGGGAAGGATTGAAATCCACTTCAGGCCGAGCGTCGTACTCCATTGCTTTGACGCGACGCTTGTCATGATTTTGACTCATCGAATCAAAGCGGTTGACGAATGTGGTCGTCCTTCTGACGCGGTCTCCTTTCCCTCAAGCGCTGTATCAGTCAAAGGCCCTAAACGTTGCTCGCTCGTCATCAACTCCATATGTCTTGCAGGTGCATCTTATGTCCCCTGCATGGTCTGCGAATAGAGCGGCCCGGTCCTCCCCACTGTAACCGTTTAGCCCATCATATTTTTCTGAAGATGACCAGATGCCTTTCGAGACTGTTCCGCATGATTATTCGTGGGAGGGACCCCGCGTTGTGATAGAAAGGTAAAGATAGTCTTCTCTTCGGGCACTCCCAGATAAGAACGCAAGACCTCGGCAGGCCTGAAGTCGAATCCCCCTTTGCAGATAGGCTCAGCTGTTTGACGGAACGTGCTCTAATCCCAGAGGCTGGCTTGGTTTGAAACAGGCAGAAAAAAGCTCCTTGTGACATCTCAATAATCAGGGGCAGCCCGGAAAAGCGCCACAGAGGGCAGCCGCCCCGGTTTATTAGGAGGATTCCGCTCCTTCTTCGTCAAGGAATACAGCGTGTGCCCGGCTACCGCCGTCGGCATCTCCGGTGGCTTGGCAAGGGGACTGGCCGTCAGGCATGTCAGGCCGGGCGGCAGCAAAGCCATTGTGAAAACGGCAGATATGGGGCGCGCGAAGGAGTGTTTTGATTTGACGAGGGAATCCCTTGGGACTAAGATACCATCCAGGGTTAAAGGGACGAAATGTGGAGGCTGAAATGGGGAAGACGACAGGGGCACGGGCGGTTGTTGCAGCGGTCCTCAGCATGGGAGCGTTGCTCATCCCAGGACCTGCACGGAGTGAACCCATGGCAAGAGAGGTCCTCGAGAAGGCCTTTGATTATTACCGGGGCCAGTCCTCGCAGACCGAGGTGGATATGAGCATCCACCGTCCGGCCTGGGAGCGGAGGATGACGCTCAAGGGCTGGAGCAAGGGGAGGGAAGACGCACTGATTCGGGTCGTGGCCCCTGCCAAGGATGCGGGAAACGCCACGCTCAAGAAGGGCCGGGAGATGTGGACCTACAATCCCAAGGTGAACCGTGTGATCAAGATCCCCCCTTCCATGATGTCCCAGGCCTGGATGGGGTCCGACTTTTCCAACGACGACCTGGCCAAGTCCGACACGATCCTCGAAGACTATACCCATGAAATGATCTCTGTGACATCCCAGGGCAACCACACCGTGTACACGATCCAGCTGACCCCGAAACCCAGGGCCCCCGTGGTCTGGGGAATGCAGCGCATGAAGATCCGGGATGATCACATTCTCCTGGAGCAGAGTTTTTTTGACGAAGACGGGCAACCGGTGAAAGAAATGACCACGTCCGACATCGTCATGCTGGGAGGAAAGCTCTTTCCGCGCGTATGGCGTATGCAAAAGGCCGAAAGCCCTGACGAATACACCGAGGTGGTTTACAGGGAGGCGGCCTTTGATATCCCCATCACCGACGCCTTCTTTTCCATACCCAACCTCAAGGACCCGAGGGTCCGGTGATGCTTAGAAACAGGGATCTCAGCATGCCGTAAGTCTTGGGACCTATCAGGGGCAAAGGAAAATCTGGCCATGTCCATTACCACGAAAATTGCCTGGCGCAATATCTGGCGGAACAAGCGACGCTCCCTGCTGACCATCGGCGCCATCCTGTTCGCCTCTGCGCTCCTCATCTTTTCCATTTCCCTCCAATTCAGTTCCTACGATACCATGATCGACGCCGCGGTCAAAAGGCATACAGGGCACCTCCAGGTCCAGGCGGAGGGCTATCACACGGATAAGGAAATGCGCCGGGTGATCGCGCACCCGCAGGACGTTGTCCGGTCCATCCAGGATCTTTCCCACATAAAGGCCATGTCCTCCCGCGCCAATGCCTTTTGTCTGGTCTCCTCCAGACAGCGCACCTACGGCGTCTGGGTGGCGGGGGTCGATCCGGCCGGGGAAAGGGAGGTCACCACCATTTCGCGCGTCATCCGCAAGGGGAGCTATCTGAGCGATGAAACCGCCTATGAGGTCATCCTCGGGGACATCCTGGCCAAGAATCTGGCAGTGGAACTGGGTGATGAATTGGTGCTTCTGGGCCAGGGCCTGGACGGCTCCATCGCCGCAACGGCCGTCACCGTCAAAGGGATCTTCAGCACCGGTCAGCCCGAGTTTGATCGGGCGGCCCTCCAGATGCCGTTAAAGGCCTTTCAAGAGACGTTCAGCATGGGGGATGCGGTTCACGAACTGGCCGTCGTGGCAACGGATGTGGACCGGCTGCCGGACCTTGCCCGGTCCATCCGGGAGCGTCTCGAATCCGCCTCTTTATCCGAGGATCTGCGCGTCCTGACATGGCAGCAGTTGCTGCCGGGCCTGGAGCAATCCATTCGGATGGATATGGTGAGCGGATGGATCAATTACGGGATTGTAGTGATTATTGTGGCCTTCGGCATCATGAACACCTTTGTGATGTGCGTCATGGAGAGGACCCGGGAATTCGGCATGCTCATGGCCCTCGGCATGAGGCCTTCCCGGGTGGCCCGGCTGGTCCTTTTGGAGGCCGTGTTCATGAGCCTCCTGGGTATAGCCTTAGGCGTCGCGGGCGGGTGCATCGTCACCTATTATTTCCAGATCCATGGGTTTAAGATCCCGGGCGCAGAGGAGATCATGGCCCAGTGGGGTCTCCCCTCGCGCATGTGGCCGAGACTGAGCCTCATGTCGATGGTTACCGGCCCTGCCGTCATCGTGATGGTTACCCTGCTGACGGCGATCTATCCGGTGTTACGGATTTTCGGACTAGGGCCTGCGAGGGCCCTTCGGGCGGTTTGAAAAGCGGTTTTGGCGGGCGCCCGGCCGCGTGAAAGGATCACGGTCTCTCATATGCGATACAAGACAATATACGGGGCATAGCGATGCTGGCACAACTCGCCTGGCGGAATCTGTGGCGCATGCCGAGGCGCACCATCATCATACTGGTCTCCATCATCATCGGCACCTGGGGCATGGTCTTCATGAAGTCCCTCATGACAGGGATCATGCACCAGATGATCGCGAACGGGATTCGCACCTTGACCGGACACGTCCAGGTCCACAAAAAGGGCTTTTTCAACGATCCGAGCATCGACTATATGATGCCGGACACAAAGGACCTCCAGGAGATGCTTAAAGGGCTCCCTGGTGATGTGGTTGGGTCCCGGCGGGTGAGGGTCCCGGGTGTGGTGAGCAATGCGCGCCATTCGGCGGGCATTGTGATCGTGGGAATCATTCCCCAAGACGAGGCCCGGGTGTCGTTCATCGGATCCGCGGTGGCAGAGGGGCGGTATCTCACCCAAGAGGATGTATACGGGATCCTCATCGGTGAATCGCTGGCCCGAAAATTCGATACCCGGGTGGGCAGAAAACTGGTGCTGGCCTCGCAAAATGCCGATGGAAACATCTCATCGGGAGGCTATCGCATCGTTGGGATTTTCCGGGCAGAGCTGGATGCGACCGAGGAAGGCTTCGCCTTTATTCTCCTGCCGTCGGCCCAGGAGATGCTCAAGATGGGAGACGCGATCTCTGAAGTGTGCCTGCTGGGACCGCATGCGGATCAGGCGCCCCGGCTCCGTCAATGGCTTGAATCGCGCATCGATACCCGGACCTATGAAGTCATGACCTGGCGGGAATTGATGCCGTTGATCACCGCCACCCTCGATATATGGGACGGCTTCATGTACGTCTGGTATGCGATTCTCTTTATTGCCATGTCATTCGGGTTGGTCAACACCATGCTGATCGCCGTCTATGAGCGATTTCGAGAGCTGGGGGTCCTGAGGGCCATCGGCATGAGATCGCAATGGATCATCGCCCAGATCAGCATCGAGGCCGTATGGCTTCTCATCATCGGGATCGCGCTGGGCGATCTGCTCACCCTTGCGTCCGTGGAATGGCTCCACCACGTCGGCGGGATCAATTTGAGCGCTTACGCGGCCAGCGCCGAACAGATGGGATTTCCCAAGATCATTATCCCCGTATTCCAGGTCCGGGACCTGGCGATCCCCAATGCCTTTGTCCTCATTTTGGGCATCATGGTCAATCTGTATCCGGCCGTCAAGGCAGGTCGCATCCCGCCCGTGGAGGCGATGACACACAACTGAAAGAGGGGGAAAAATGGCGATTGTCGAATGCGTGGGCCTAAAGAAGACCTACCAGCAGGGGAAGGTGGCGGTAGAGGCCTTGCAAGGCATTGACCTGTCCGTGGACAGGGGTGAATTCATCGCCCTTGCCGGACCTTCCGGCTCGGGAAAGACCACGGTTTTGAACCTCATCGGCGGCCTGGATGACATTACCCAGGGGAAGATCGTGGTGGACGGTCAGGATATCAGCCGGCTGAAGTCATCCCAGCTTTCGGACATGCGGCTTCACAAGATCGGGTTTGTTTTTCAATCCTACAACCTCGTTCCCGTGCTGTCGGCCGTGGAGAATGTTGAATTTGTCATGATGCTTCAGGGCATACCCCGATGCGAGCGACTGGAGCGATCGCGCGCCATTCTAAAAGAGGTAGGGTTGGAGGATCTCATGGGGCGTCGGCCGGCGGAGATGTCCGGGGGACAGCAGCAGCGGGTGGCCGTGGCCCGGGCCATTGTTTCGGAACCCGTCCTTGTCCTGGCGGATGAGCCCACCGCCAATCTGGACTCTAGGACCGGGGAAAGACTCCTGGCCCTTATGAAGGAACTCAACCAAAGCAAGGGGATCACCTTTGTTTTTTCCACCCACGATAAAATGGTCATGGAGCGGGCCCAGAGGATCGTTCTCTTAAGAGACGGCGTGGTCGTTGACACCGTCATCAATGATCATTGAGTCGTGCTCCCCGGGGGGTAAGGCATGGGATGGGGTGTTAGGCCGCGGCCGCAATCCGGAAGGCGCGGCGGTGTGTTATGGAGATGGGGGTGGTTTTTGTGGATCGTCTTTTATTGCCTCCATGTCCCTGCCCAGGAAACGGCCCCACCACAACCCCCGGTGTCGCCTGCTTCCGATGAGAGACCCCTCTTTTCCCTCCGGGATTTGGAACTGGGCGGGCATCTGAAGACCCGTCTGGCCGTCAATGATCCGGCTTCGGGAAGCATCTATCATGCCATGGAGAACGGCTCGGCATGGGACAATCAGAACGAGCTGCGGTTGAAAGGGCGCTACAGCTTTAGGGACGTTGCCGAGCTGGAGGTCCACAACGAGACCTTCCTTGTCTGGAGTGAGACCAGGGGCATGCTCCTGGAACTGGAGGAAGGGCAGGGCGGGGGAAGCGGCGACGTGCTCACGCCGCAACTGCTCATCAATGACCGAAGGCGCCTCATGAATCTCACCTGGACCTGGGAGGAGGGGAAAAACCTCTACGCCGTGAACCGGTTTGACCGGCTCTCCCTGACCCTGTTCCCCTCCTGGGGCGTCATCAAGGCGGGTCGTCAGGCCATCAGCTGGGGGAACGGGATGCTTTTCAATCCCTTTGATATCTTCGCCCCGTTTGCGCCCACCACCCTGGACCGCGACTACAAACAGGGAGAAGACGCCCTGTCCGTGCAATGGACCCCCGGCGATCGGTACGGAGATCTCCAACTCATCTACATCCCCCGCAGAAACATCGTGACACGGGATGTGAGTTGGGCGGAATCCTCAGTGGCGGCCGATTATCATTTTCCCATACCCGACACGGAATGGGAAGTGAGTCTCATGGGCGCCTGCCATTATGAGGATTTCCCGGTAGGCGCGGGTGTTGTCGGCTATCTGGGGGGGAGCGCCCTGCGGCTGAACACGACCTGGACCCACCTCAAGAAGGAGGATTCCGGATTCCTGAGCCTGGTGGCCAATGTGGATTACGGGTGGGTCTGGTGGGGATTGAATTTCTACGGATGGGTGGAATACTACTACAACGGTCTGGGCGAGCCGCGGGGCCGGTATGCCGAGGCCTTAAAGAATGAGGCCCTCCGCGAACGGCTGTTAAGGGGAGAGCTCTATGTTCGAGGCCGCCATTACGTGGATGCCCAGGTGAGGGTGGAGCTCCACCCTCTGGTCAACCTCCAGCTGGTGGCCATCACCAATATGGTCGATCCCAGCGGCGTGATCCAGCCGTATCTCATCTGGGACCTTCACGACGACCTCCGGCTCAATGTGTCGGCCTCCATATACTGGGGTGGACACGGAACCGAATACGGCGGAGTGGATATCGGGCGGACCGGCCTCACCGACCGGCCGTCCAACAACGTGCTCATGTGGCTGGCGTTCTATTTCTAACGGCAGGAGATGACACCTGATTGAACGACCCATCGATGCAATGCATCTGCTGTAAGAGAGGCCTTCGGCCCACAAATCGCAGTCTGAGATACGGCAGTGTATCAATTGCCGCTCTGTCGATGGGACCTGTTGAGAACCCGTTCAGCGATCTTTTTCCGCAGGTAGTCCATCCCGAAGATGAGTGGAATTTCAAGCCAGGCGAGGCCATGGATTTCCCCGTCCACGGGATCTGTCCTCAATATCCTTTGGACCGGCGGGGAAACCGCATTGTCCATGAAAAAGCGACCTGGATGGCCATACCGAGGACCGTGAGCTTATTCCGAAAAATCCCCATGTCCAGTCACGAGCGGGTCGCAGAGCGCCTGTTGATGAAATTGCCGGTCTGCATCAGCAGTATCGTCGACAAGGTAATCCCGGTTGCCGACCGATGGAGCAGGTCGTTCAAGGAGAGAGCTTGCCCGAGTGTCCACCCGCCTCGATCCAGTACGTAGAAAAAAAGACACAAGGACCCCATCCCCTCCACCCGCCCGAGAAACAGGCAACTGTGAGCGATCAACGGCAGCGTCAACAACCCCTGGTTCCTGTCCCTCGGCGGCTTTTTCATTTTAATCCATCGAACCTCTTGGATGCTTATTGTTGAGGGAGATGCAATCTGCCCTCCACCGACAGCCAAGTTCATGGCAGTGCTCCACCCTTTCGGTGCCAAAACAATCAAACGTATGTTCCGACCGTTGCACCGTCCGGATGATATCCGTCTTACTCATCCCAAACGTATTGACACCCTTCTCTTTTGCAAGCTGCCTGACCTCATTGATATGCATTTTTTGCCTCCTCATCATCCCTGTGTGCAAGGGATTGGATGTCGATGGTGCACTCCGGAAACATGATTTTTAGACATTCAACGAGGATATGTTGATCCGGAACATCTACGGACGGCCCTTTGCGGATGACGACTCTCTCCACTTTCTCACTCCTTGTCTGATCGCCACAGTTCCAGGGCATCCGCCCTGCTCTTCTCCTTAGCCCCCTATCAGCCGGAAAACCGCTATAGGTAATGAATCAACCGCCTTAGATCCCGGCCGCACATGCTCGCTTCTTGCGCACCGATGACGCACCCGCCCGACGATGCCTCCCGACTGCTGTTATCTAAAAAATGCAGATGTCGTGCCAGACCAGATCTTCATGGGCGATCGGCTGATTATATTGATTTGATTGAATAAAGGACTATGGCGACTCAGTCAGGGGCCTGTCGGATATGAATCTGCCTGTCGATAATCTTTTCAAATTGTAAAAAAGGAAGGGACACGCATGCATCCCTTTCATCTCTGTACCTCCCCAGCCCAAGAGGCAGATGGGTTGATGGCGGCATGGGCTGCGATATACCGTTACCATAACGCTACGGATCGTTACCATCCCGGCAAGTAACGTTAGAATACCGGATCGGCTTGCCTGGTTAAGCCTTTAATGAATTCGGCTAAAATTTTATCATAATTATTTTAAATGGTTAAGTTCATAAACCGGAAGCCCGAGGGCAGAAGGAGGGTGTCGGCGCCAGTGGCACGGATATTGAAAGTCTTCTTATCATAAGGGAATCGTCATTCCTTTTGCTCGGGGAGGGCAAGTTCCTGCAAAGGAGGTGGTATTCATGGATCTAGTACCCTGGAAGCCATTTGGAGAACTCAGTTTATTCCGCGGGGAAATGGATAAGCTCTGGGACAGATTTTTTGGCGAAAAACCCTTTGTCAAGAGGTTTCCAGAGGGATGGTCACCGTCCGTGGACATCTCGGAGACCGAGGACAGCCTTTTCGTCAAGGCTGAGTTGCCGGGGCTGGAGGCAAAGGATGTGAACGTCAGCATCTCTGGGGATCTTCTCACCATAAAAGGTGAAAAGAAAAAGGAAAAGGAAGAAAAGGACGAGCACCATCACTATATTGAACGATATGCCGGGACGTTCCAGCGTTCCTTTCGGCTCCCGGTCAGCATCCAATCCGACAAGGTGGAGGCATCCTTCAAGAAGGGGGTCCTCAAGGTAACCCTGCCGAAATCGGAGGAAGCCAGAAAGAAAGCGATAGAGATCAAGGTGAAATGAACACTCAAGGCCCTCCCCGGGCGCTGTTTGAGCGTATTTATCGGACCATGCAACAGGCGCAATCCTCACTTTGTCTTTAGTAGTAAGTTGTTTACAGTGGGGCCTGAGGCCCTGAGAAATCGCCTTGCGGCGAGACTAAAGGCAAGGAGTGGGGGTTATCCAACCTCAAATGAGAACCGCTGATGGAATATGGATGAGGGAATGAGCAAAGATGTTTCGCGTACATGGAAAGGAGGGCCTACAATGGAAAATAAACCGGACAAGTATGTGTGCGCCCACTGCGGCTATGCGGCAGACGGGAGGTTCGTGGGGGATATATGCCCCCAGTGCGGCCTGACTTACTGGAAATGCAGCAAGTGCGGGTATACCATCACCTCGGCCACGCCGCCCGATGTCTGCCCGGAGTGCGGCGAAAAGTGCGATTTCGTCAATGTCACCTGTTATACCCCGGACTGTGGCGGTCCAGGGCATATGGATCCGAGGCTGTAGGCGTGATGGGCAAGGCGCGAGGCCTTAGGCGCCGGGCTTCAGGTATGAGGCCGATGGACTGATACCATCATACAGCTTGAAAGGGGGAATATCATGGAATTTTCAGGGATTATCAAGACGGGGGAATCTGAAGGCAAGGAGAAGCATGTCCCGAGGATCACGTTGGACAAGGGACACCAGGAGGGGATGGATATTGTGCGCGTGGTGGTGGGCCATGAGGTGGAGCATCCCAACACGGTCGAGCATCACATCGCCTGGATCGAGGTATACGGGGTCAAGAAAGACAGTGGCCAGGTTATCCATCTGGGTCGGGCCGCCTGGGCCCCGGTTTACTCCAATCCCAATGTCCGTTTCCAGATCAACCAGATCGGGGACTTCAAGGCCTTCCATGCCCTGGCCTACTGCAATATCCATGGTCTCTGGTCGAATACACTGGAGGTATAATCCCAGGAGGGCAAAGAGGGAGGCATATGATGAAGCTTGAAGAGATCAAAAAAGCGGTTGAGGAGTTGAGCGATTCAGAAAAGAGGGAGTTCTTTTCCGAAGTAATTCCGGATATATGTGATGAATCTCTCACCAAGGAGGGCTGCCGGATGATCTTTGAGAAAAAGCTCTCAGGGTCACGGTATCTGGATTCCTTTGATGAACTCCATGAGATGCAGATGAAAGGCTGATTCGGGGAACGAGGGCGCCGGATGGGGGGGGACATGGCACGGATCAAGTTTGTGCAGACCTGGGATACGGTTCCAGGTCGAAAGCAGGAGTATGCCGCCTTCATTACCGGGGAGTTTCTGCCGGTTTTGAAGGCGGCAGGGCTGGATGTGGATTCCGGATGGTACACCCTCTTGGGCCGCGGCCCGCATATGGCGGTTGACAGCCTGGCCGGATCGCTCAACGAGGTGGAAAAGGCAGTTCGCCACGAGGGGGTCCGGGAGATGCTGGACCGGTTTATGAACCTCGTGGCGGGCTACTCGAGCTGTGTGCTTGAGTCTGCGGGATGGGAGATTCGGGAGCGGGGGGAAGGGGATCCACAGGGGGCGGCAAGGTTCCTTCAGGTCTGGGATGTCCTTCCCGGGAGGCATGAGGCATTGAAGCGATTCGTGAGGGAAGAGCATCTTCCGGAAATGGCACGCATCGGGCTGGAGGTGACCTCCGCGTGGCGTCTTGCGTTGGGGGGAGGTCCTCAATTCGTTTTAGAGGCAACTTCGCCGGATCTCTTCACTGTTTATAATGCCCTGGGTGATGAGCGGTATCTGAGGTTGATCATGAGGATCGAGGAAATGGTCATCCGCCACGAGAATCGGGTACAGGTGCGGACCGAACGTTTTCTGGATGTGCTCTACGCCATGCATGGCCGTGCCATCCGGGCCGTTTCACCCGATGCGATGCATTCCATGGTGGGGCCCGTCGGGGAATAGAGAGGGAGGGAATGATGCGCCGGGAGATGAATCCCTTGAAGGATCGATACCCTGTGCCGGAGGACTTTCGAGACCGGGCCCGGATCTCGGGACGGGAGGCCTATGACCGTGAATATGCCCGCTCCATCCGCGACCCCGAAGGCTTCTGGGAAGAAAAGGCGCGGGGACTTCTGTCCTGGCACGCCCCGTGGGAGAAGGTCCTGGACCATGACTTCAGCCAGGGCCGCGTGGCATGGTTTCAAGGCGGTAGATTGAACGCCTCCTACAACTGCCTCGACCGGCACATCCAGACCTGGCGGCGCAACAAGGCCGCTGTTATCTTCGAGGGGGAACGGATCGGCGACAGCCGCACCTTTACCTATCAGGATCTCTATTATGAGGTCAACAAGCTGGCCCAGGTACTGAAAAAGCTGGGGGTTCGAAAGGGGGATCGAGTGACGCTCTATCTCCCCATGATCCCCCATCTGGTCGTTGCCATGCTCGCTTGTGCGCGTATCGGGGCGGTTCACAGCGTGGTCTTTGGCGGGTTCAGCGCCGAGTCTTTGGCCAATCGGATTCAGGACTGCCAGTCCCGATTTCTGATCACCAGTGACGGCGGATTCCGTTCTGGAAGGGTCGTGACCCTGAAACAGAATGTGGATGAGGCCCTGGAACGATGTCCCTCGGTAGAAAAGGTGCTCGTGGTTCGCCGTACCCGCTGGGAAATCCCGATGAAGCCGGGCCGTGATCTCTGGTATCATCGGGAGATGCGGGCGCCCGATCTTAGGCCCTTTTGCGAACCCGAATGGATGGATGCCGAGGATCCGCTCTTCATCCTGTATACCTCGGGCAGCACGGGCAAGCCCAAAGGCCTGGTGCACACAACGGGGGGCTACCTCCTGTATGCGGTAAGCACGTTTCTGGATGTATTCGATTACAGGGATGACGATGCCTTCTGGTGCACCGCGGATATCGGCTGGATCACCGGCCACACCTATCTGGTTTATGGACCGCTCTGCGCAGGCGGCACCACCGTTATGTTTGAGGGGGTTCCGAGCTACCCCGCCTATGACCGCTTCTGGGACGTGGTGGAAAAATATGGGATCAGCAGCTTTTACACCGCGCCCACTGCCATCCGGGCGCTTCATAAGGAGGATGACGCGCTGGTCCATAAACGGGATGTGAGCAGCCTCCGACTCTTGGGGTCTGTTGGGGAACCGATCAATCCCGATGCCTGGCACTGGTACTACGAGGTGGTGGGACAGGGGCGGTGCCCCATTGTCGATACCTGGTGGCAGACCGAAACCGGCGGTATCCTGTTAAGTCCGCTTCCCGGGGCCATAGACCTGAAGCCTGGCGCTGCAACGGTCCCCTATTTCGGGATAGAGCCGTGTCTCCTCGATGAGACAGGAAGGGAAATTGAAGGGCCTGGAAAAGGGCTTCTCTGCATGAAGCGCCCCTGGCCGGGTATGGCCCGCACCATCTACGATGATCCGGGACGTTTTCAGAAGACCTATTTCTCGGATCATCCCGGCTATTACGTTACCGGCGACGGGGCCCGGCGGGATGGGGACGGCGACTACTGGATTACCGGCCGGGTGGATGATGTCATCAATGTCAGCGGACATCGTATGGGCACGGCCGAGGTGGAAAGTGCGCTTCAGGCCCATCCGGCCGTGGCCGAGGCCGCGGTGGTGGGCTTCCCCCATGAGATCAAGGGCGAAGGGATTTATGCCTTCGTCATCCTGAAGCCGGGACAGACCCCGAGCGATGCGCTCCGGACGGAACTGGTGCAACAGGTACGTCGCCTCATCGGTCCCATTGCAGCGCCGGATCAGATACAATGGGCCGATGCCCTCCCTAAAACGCGCAGCGGGAAGATCATGCGCCGTCTCCTGCGTAAGATTTCAGCGGGAGACCTATCTGATATGGGTGACACATCGACGCTATTGGATGCCGACGTGGTGGACCGGCTCATTCAGGGAGCAAAGAGGCACTGAGAACCCCACGGCGACGCCTCACAAGGAAAAGGAGATATGTATGGACCTAAAAGAGACTGATGTGTTCGTGCCTTTGGATGTGCCAAAGACGGTGAGAGAAGACTATATCCGGAATTATCGAACCATTACCGGAAACAGCGGCCGCTTGATGCTGTTTGCAGGGGACCAAAAGGTCGAGCATTTGAACAGCGATTTTTATGGGGCGGGGATTCACCCGGATGACGGCGATCCGGAGCACCTGTTCAGGATTGCAGGCCAGGCAAAGATAGGGGTTTTTGCAACCCAGTTGGGTCTGATCGCAAGGTATGGCAGGGATTATCCTGATGTGCCATATCTGGTGAAATTGAACTCCAGGACAAATCTCGTGAAGACATCTCAATCGGACCCGTTCAGCAACCAGTGGTTCGATGTTGAAGAGGTGATGGACTTTCGCGACAACAGCGGACTGAATATCCCGGCAGTGGGGTACACCATCTATCTGGGCAGTGCATACGAACCGGAGATGCTTCATCAGGCGGCCCGGATCGTCTTTACTGCGCATCAGCATGGGTTGATAAGCGTGCTGTGGGTCTATCCCCGCGGCAAGGCGGTGCCGGATGAAAAGGATCCCCACCTGATCGCCGGCGCCACGGGTGTGGCCGCATGCCTTGGGAGCGACTTTGTGAAGGTAAATTACCCCGAAAAGGAAGGCCTTGAGTCAAAGGATGCGTTCAAAGAAGCGGTTTTGGCGGCAGGTCGCACCAAGGTCGTATGCGCGGGCGGTTCAAGCGTGGATGTCAAAGGATTTCTGCAGCGCCTTCATGATCAGATATTTGTCAGCGGCGCATCAGGAAACGCCACCGGCAGAAACATTCATCAGAAATCCTTAAAGGAGGCCGTCCAGATGTGTAATGCCATTTATGCCATCACTGTGAATGGGGAGGGTGTGGAGGAAGCCATGAAGGTTATGAGATGAATTCCATGTTGATCCTGATCTCCCACTATCCAGAATTCAAAAGCGACTGAGGGGTGATCTTTGAAATGCAGAGGGTAACATGAGCAAGATTGTACTTGAATTTTCGGATGAAGACCAAACGCGCATAGAAGCCATATTGATGGATCATGATGCGGGGGAAGCATTGCGGTTTTTAAGAGAGGTGATTAGAGTAAAGATCAGGGCAAAGGGGTCGAGGGACCTGGATGCAGGGAAATCTACAGGATTGAAGCCCTGATCCCTCATCCTGTTTTTAGCCGTTTCTTTAATCACCCATTGCATATCTTTTATTTCGGGTTGGCATGTCAGGGGGTCAAATATGAAAAGGTGGAGATTTAAGTCATGAAGATATCTGTCTGTGGAAAGGGAGGAAGTGGAAAGAGCACGGTTGTTGCCTTGCTGACCAGCGCGGCACAGGAGAGAGGGTATACGGTTTTGGTGGTGGATTCCGACGAATCGAATTCGGGTCTCTTCAGGACCCTGGGATTCGAGGCCCCGCCTGTGCCGCTCATGGAGCTCCTGGGGGGAAAGGCCTCGGTAAAGAAGAAGATGGGCGCCCTGGGTCTGTTTGGCAAATCCGAGATCACCACAAAAGACATCGAGTATCCCCATATGCAGCGGCAAGACGGACGCATGCTGGTGAGCATCGGGAAGATCCTCCAGTCCCTTGAAGGGTGTGCCTGCCCCATGGGGGTGCTGAGCCGCGAATTCCTGAAGAAGCTCCGCCTCGGCGAAAAGGAGATTGCCCTGGTGGACATGGAGGCAGGCGTCGAGCATTTCGGGAGGGGGATTGATGAGGGGATGGACAAGGTCCTTCTGGTGGTTGAACCGTCCTTTGAGTCCATTATGATAGCCGAAAAGATCAAGGATCTCGCGGGTGGTATGCAAAAGGAAGCGGTTGCGGTCCTCAACAAGGCGCCTTCGGAAAAGGTGGCCCAGCGCCTGGAGGGTGATCTCAAAACCAGGGGAATCAAGGTCATCGGGTCCATCCCGAATGATCCGGACATATTTGATGCCTCTCTGGAAGGCCGCGTTTTAGAGAAGGGAGAGGCCCTTCTTGCGGCAGGAACCCTATTCGATAACCTCCTGGCGGAAACCGGCCGGGTTCTTGGACGTGAATAGCCCCATTGGCCGCGAAGGCCATGATGAAAAAGCTTCCGAGTGGACGGGAGGGCTGGGGGCGTTTGATTGGAGGGGTATATGTGTTTGAGCACCATTTATACGGTTTCGGGAAATGAACAAAATGAGGTCATGAAGGATGTGGCCAGGATAGAGGGAGAGGGTGCAGGCTTCTGGGCGAGCGACCTTTTTGGGGAAAGGACATTTATCCAAGGAACGATCAAAAGCGTCGATTTCATGAGTGGCGAGATGATCATAGACAGCAGCGATTCCGGTTGACAAGACGGTTTTCTGCGCAACGCTGCACGGATTTATGCCGAAGCGGGTGAAACTGGTGGGTTTGGGGAGACGCTTTGTACCGGGGGAGCGCCATCATGATGAACAGGACCGGAAATGGGTCTGATTCCGGGGCCTGTTCTTTCCACAAAGCCGGATTCAAAATGAGGAGGGCGTCGGATGATGAAGGAAGCCATGTTTTATGAGGCCATGCCTGACAACACGGTCCGCTGCAATCTGTGCAATCATCGCTGCAAGATTCATGAGGGGAAGCGGGGCATCTGCGGGGTAAGGGAAGACCGGGTCGGAAAGCTCTACAGCCTCGTATATGGGAAGGTCATTGCGGAACATATCGACCCGATCGAAAAAAAACCGCTCTTTCATTTCCTGCCCGGTTCGAAGGCGTTCTCTATCGGGACGGTGGGCTGCAACTTCCGGTGTAAGTTCTGCCAGAACTTCGATATCTCTCAATACCCGCACCAGCATAAGGGGGAGATCGTCGGCCAAGACCGCACCCCCGCACAGATTGTGGCATCGGCAAAGGCGGCGCAATGCAAGTCCATCGCCTACACCTACACCGAACCCACCATTTTTTATGAGTTTGCACTGGATAGGGCGGTGCTGGCGCGGGAGGAGGGGATCAAAAACGTATTTGTCACCAACGGCTATATGAGCCCGGAGGCGGCCCGTCACATGGCGCCCTATTTGGATGCCGCGAACGTCGATATCAAGGCGTTTACCGATACCTTTTATAAAAAGGTCTGCGCCGGCCGTCTCGAACCGGTCCTGGAAACGATCCGGTTGCTGAAGGCGCTTGGGGTGTGGGTGGAGACGACCACGCTCATTATCCCAGGGCTCAATGACGGGGATGAGGAACTGCGCAATATTGCACGGTTCCTAAAAGGGGTCGGGCCTGAGGTCCCGTGGCATGTCACCCAGTTTTATCCCACATATCAGATGCTCGATAAGGCGCGAACGCCGGTGGACACCCTGCGCCGGGCGCGCGACATCGGCATGGAAGAGGGCCTGCGATATGTGTATGAGGGGAACGTGCCCGGAGAGGGGGGCGAACATACCTACTGCCCTTCCTGCGGGACCGTCCTTATTGAACGCTATGGCTTGGAGCTCTTGCGAAATCGGTTGCATGAGGGGAAATGCCCCGAGTGTGGGGCAGCCATTGACGGCGTTGGGATGTAAACCATCAAGCCAACAAATCAACTCAAGTCAGGTTCCGGACGCGTGGAAACAATGGAAAAGGGAGGTAGCATAACCACCCATAACGACCTCGCTACATGCTTATGAAAGGAGGAAGGCCATGGCAGAGTTTCGTAGAAGGCAAAACAGCGACAGGTGGCACTGGAGCAAGGACTGTCCTGATTATCCGACGGAAAAGGATGCTATCATCAGTCACACCGTGCCTGGGTATGGGACTTTGTGCGAAGTGTGCAAGAAAAAGGCCCCATTAGAGAAAGAAAAGTAGATGTTCATTCCGGACACGGTTGACATGCCGCCGGGTCCCAAAAGGCGATATCTGATCACGGTGAGAGAGGCCCTGTGATCGCTTGCCGCGCGGGGGATGTGGAGAAGATCTGATGGATATCGGCATCAAGGTTGAGAATTATCTGAAAGAGCGTTTCGGACCGGAGACCCGCTTGATCTCCATAGAACGGCTCGGCGAGGGGGTGCACGGCACGGCCTATCGGGTGCGATTCAATCATCCGGAAGGGGAAAAACGGTTGATCATGAAGACC